>ERZ1292625.469-Hain-H41-01um-R1-469-length-61942-cov-14_pt1 | contig 56528 bp, 64 predicted proteins | sample MGYA00564400_ERZ1292625 | MGnify/ENA primary metagenome ERZ1292625 (study PRJEB36523, sample SAMEA6512639) | groundwater metagenome | collected 2019-01-08 | study: AquaDiva: Metagenomics assemblies of 32 groundwater samples | reverse complement strand
ATTTTAAAAGATAAGGCTCCCGCCCTTTTTATTACATTAGACCTTGGTATAGGTAATATTAAAGAAGTGGAAATTGCCAAAAAATTAAATTTTGAAGTAATAATTATTGATCATCACGAACCTTTAAATAGTATCCCAGATATTCCTCTAATTATTGATCCCAAACAAAAAGATGATGATTGTCTTTTTAAAGGCATGGCTAATGTTGGAGTTACCTTTAAACTTTGTGAAGAAATTTTAGGAGATAAAATTTCAGAGAATCTAAGAAATAGTTTTTTAGAATTAGTTGCGCTAGGCACTATTTCTGATATGGTTCCTCAAATAGATGAAAATCAAAAATTTATTGAAGACGGGTTAAGGTCTTTAAAAAGCACATTTCGCCCGGCATTAAGGGCCTTTTTAAATGTTTTGGGAGAAGGTTATGTTTTTCAAGGAGCCATACAAAAGATTATTTCGGCTTTAAATGCAGCAGAAAGTATAAATTACCAAAATGATTCTTATTTACTTTTAACTTCTTCTTCTGCTGAAAAATGCAGAGAAATTGCAGAAGATTTAATTAATAGAACTAATTATAAACAACAAAAAATTAAAGAAATTACACAAGAAGTAGAAAGAAGAATTAATCAAAAACCAGATGCGCTAATTATTTTTGAAGGAGACCCTGCTTGGAAATTAACATTAGCAGGTTCTGTTGCTTCAATTATTGCCCAAAGATACGAAAAACCAACTTTTATTTTTAAAAAGGGAGATATAGAATCTTGTGGTTCTGTGAGAAGCCTTAAAGAAGGGTATAATTCTGTTGATGCAATGAAAACTTGCGAAGATTTTTTAATAACTTATGGCGGTCATGCCAAGGCGTCAGGATTTAGATTAAAAAACGAAGATTTAGAAAAATTTGAAAAATGCTTAAACGAATATTTTAAAAATAGAAATAATAAATAACTATTGAAAAGGTAGATAGATGAATGAAATTAAACTTTAAACACAGTTTTACATATTTAAACTTATATGTTAAACTTTAAATATAGATAATAGTATTAAAAGTTATGAAATCAACATTTAAGGCTGGTATATATAAACAGCAATTTGAGTATAAAAGTTTTAGTCCTCTCCCAATTAATAAACCTTTTGAATGGGAAGACAAAAAAATAAACATATTGTCTGATGAAGCAATGCGGCTTTTGGGTGAGCTTAACGCCTATTCTAGTCTTGTACCAGATGTTGATTATTTCATCCTTATGCATATTATAAAGGAAGCTACTACTTCAAGCAGAATTGAGGGCACAAAAACAGGTATTGATGAAGCATTGCTTTCAAAGGATGATATTAATCCGGAAAAACGCGATGATTGGAAAGAAGTTCAAAACTATATTGAAGCAATCAATTATTCTATTAAAGAATTAGATACTGTGGCTTTATCTATGAGGATTCTGAAAGGTGCACATAAAATACTTTTAACTAGTGTAAGAGGAGAACATAAAACACCTGGCGAAATACGAATAAGTCAAAATTGGATTGGCGGATCAAATTTAAAAGATGCATTTTTTATACCGCCCCATCCAGACGAAGTTAGTGAATTAATTTCTGATCTTCAACTATTTTGGCATAATAAAAATCTTCAAATACCATTGCTTATTAAAGTTGCTATGAGTCATTATCAATTTGAAACCATTCATCCATTTTTAGATGGTAATGGAAGAATTGGGCGTCTTTTAATGACTCTTCAATTAGTAGATGCTAAAGTATTAAAAAAACCAACTCTTTATCTTTCTGATTTTTTTGAAAGAAATAAAGGTTCATATTATGATTCTTTGACTATAGTTAGGTCTTCAAATAATATTGAACAATGGATTAAGTTTTTTCTATCGGGAGTCATTGAGATTGCCAACAAAGGCAAATTAACTTTCGAAAAGATAATAGAATTACGTCAAAAGTATGAACAAAAAATAATGAAATTAGGTCGTCGAGCAGAAATCGGTCAGCGATTTTTAATTGCATTATTTTCCCAGCCAATTATGAATGTCAATCAAATTGTAAAAGAATTAAATACTACTTTTCCTACGGCCTCAAAATTGGCTGAAGAATTCGAAAAGGTTAGTATTTTAAGAGAAGTCACTGGTTTTTCTAGAAACCGTTCTTTTGAGTTATTCGAGTATGTAGAACTATTTAGAAAATAAAAATTTAAAGATTAATTAAGAAATAAAAATATGGATTTGAGTCAATTGACGGAAGAAGATTTTAAAGTATATTTAATAAAAAAATTAAATAGAATATATAGTGGGTGGATTGATGGAGACAAAAATAATATTACAAACAAAACGGCCGATCTAATAAATGAACCGCTAAAATTTGCGATTGAAATAAAAGATGACAAAACATACAAACATAAGTTTCCTCCCTTGACTGGAGAAATGATCACTAGTGGACTAGATTTGAACAATAAAAGTGAACAGTTTAAGAATCATGCAAGAGATGCAAATAAAAAATTCAAAAATTATTTAAATTATAAAACAATACTTTTAATTCGTACAGAATTAATAAATATTCCTCTTGATGTTATCGGTTATATCTTTAGCGGTATGCAGAGATTTATTAAGCCAGGTAACCGACTCATGGAAATAGGAAGAAAAAATAAGTTCCTTTCTAAAACTAATACTACTGAAATAGGTTGCTATTTATTATTTGGGAACAATAACTATTTTTATATTGAAAATCCGAATGCAAGTTTACATAGAATTGTTTATGAAAATATTGTAGAAAAGATATTTCAAGAAAAATTAGAAAAAATAAGAATTAATTATAAAGTAAAATAATGAAGAAAATAATTATTTATACAGACGGAGGGTCGAGAGGAAATCCTGGTAAAGCGGCGCTTGGGGTTGTTTTTTGTAATGAAAAAGAACAGGTTATAAAAAAATACGGAGAATACTTGGGCGATAATTTAACAAATAATGAAGCAGAGTATTCAGCTGTAATTTTTGCCCTAAAAAAGTTTAAGGCGTTTTTTGGTAAAGCCGTAGCAGAAATTAGTGAAATTGAAATAAGATCTGATTCGGAATTATTGGTAAAACAAATGAATGGCGAATATAAAATTTTAGACGAAAAAATTCAAAAGTTTTTTATAGAAATTTGGAATTTAAAAATGGATTTTAAGGCAGTAAAATTTAAGTCTATTCCCAGAGAAAATAACAAAGAAGCCGATAGAATGGTAAACGAGGCCTTAGACGGCCACGCAGGGAGTCAAAAGTTATTTTAAATTCACATCTTGACAACCACCATTAATAGGTGTATAATTAAGTAGTAGTTAAGAATAGCACTTTTACAACATAAATTACTTGCAAGAAAACAGTCATAGCCAAAAGCTATTAAGAAATTGATAGTTTTTGGCTATGACTGCCAACTTCGGAAGTCAAGCACACACTTTTTTCAAGAAAAGGATGACGCCATGACAAAGCTCGTGACCGCATCGCAACAGCTCATGACCGACGGCCAGATCGACAACATCGTCGACAAGTTTCGTGCCGCCCTCCGCAAGCATCGTTCTGAGATTTCCTTGAACATTGCCCAGGAGATCGTCGGTATTGAGAACCTCGGCATGGAGTGCTACGAGCCGATTCGTAAGCATGTGGAAGCTCGGAGTAATCAGATTGTTCGTATCGTCAATGTCAATCGTATTCGTAGTGCGTAGGCAGCGCTCAATGCCACTGGTTGTGTGCAGTACATCGACCGTAAGGTCGTGGACAGCATGCCACGCGGCGAAGGCAAAGAAGTCGAAGTCGTATTCTTCAACCTCGGCCGATACATCAGCGACGCCGACCTCGACAAGGAGTACGAACTGCTTGGTTTCAAACCAGCAGATCCCTACTCTTTGTCCGCAGTCAACGAAGAAGATCAGGCATTTGCCGACACCAAGCCCAACGCCACTCATTGGAAGGACGAGAATGGCAAGTTGTGTTATGCCGCCTTCGACCGGTGGTTCGGCGTCGAGCGGTACGTGCGTGTCCGCCGCTTCGGCATTGGCTGGCGTGGCCACTGGTGGTTTGCTGGCGTCAGCAAGTAATCTTCAGGTCGTTCAGACTCTGAGAGTCTTCAGACTCGAAGAGTTGCCCTTGGTTTCTTGAACCTTCGGCAACAAAGTCCTGTTTTGCAATTGCAAAACAGGACTTCTTTTTTTTGTTTCAATATGATAATATAATAATCGGATAGTAGGCTATTATCAAGTCTGCGGTCAAGGCTTCAGACAACCCAATTCCATATTTCAGGATTGTGTAGATCGGCCTCCTAAAACATGGCAACACAAAGAAGATTAAAGGTGTGGTCTTAAAATTATACAGTCAAAACTTTATTGCTTGACAAAGGTGTTTTTAATTAGTACTATATAAATATCTTAACAAGATGAGTGATTGCTCTTTATTAAATTGAGGAGAGGAAAGTCCGAACACCATCCTGAACTGATTTATCAGTGAAGGATAAAATAGTAGTGGCTAACAGCCATCCATAGTAATATGCGAGGTGCGAACAGTGACGCCGAGTTTCGAAAGAAACAAGGCACCGAGTATATAAATTTATTTATGTGCGAGGTGAATTCAACTGAAAAGTTGAAGTGAAACGGCTAAATCCTTATTGGGTGCAAGAACAAAGTCCCGCCCCCTAAGCAGTTAATTTTTATCAGGAAAAACCTGAGAGAGCTCTAATAGATATATTTTTTTGAGTTCTTGAATTACAGCATAGGGGGCGGGATTAAAAGTAGTTCGCTTGAATCAAGAAGTAATTCTTGGTCTAGACAGATAATCACATAAAACAGAATTCGGCTTACGGTCTTGTTAAGATAACTAAAAACAGAGAATTTATCTCTGTTTTTAGTTTATAAAAGAGAGATAAAAGAATTGTAAAATCTAAAAAAAAAGATTAATATAAAAAACTATGGAGTTAAATCCAAATCCAGGTAAAAATTTAATCATTGAAGTTGATGGTAGAAAATTTGCCAGGTATCCTGTACGGACAAAATTAATAACACCAGAAGACAAAGACATCTCTTTGATTGTTAAAGAATATGTGGCCTTGCACCTTATGCCAAAAGATATTGTTTTTATAAGCGAAAAAGCTGTTTCTGTAACTCAGGGCAGGTCTTATCCTAAGAAAGAAATCATTACGACAAAAATGGCAAATTTTTTATCGCGTTTTGTAACAAAAACTCCAATTGGCATAGGACTAGGGTCGCCTGAAACAATGCAGTTGGCTATTGAAGAAGTAGGATTATTAAGAATTTTAGTAGCTTCTTTTTTTGGATATTTTTTTAAAATTTTTAATATTAAAGGAGTGTTTTATATAATAGCAGGAAGTAAAGTAAGGTCTATTGATGGAGCGGTTGAATATGCTATACCGCCATATAATACTTATGTTTCAAAGGGTCCGCTAAAAGCAAATAAGGTGGCAGAAAAAATTTCAGAAGTATTGAAAACGCCTGTTGTTATTGTTGACGCAAATGATTTTGGAGTAAATATTTTAGGGATTAGTCAAGGTATTGATAAAAAATTAATCGCTAAAATTATTAAAGATAATCCTTTGGGGCAGTCAGATGAGCAAACTCCCATAGGCATTATCCGGGAAATTTTTTAAAATAATAATGTTACGACAAGCAGAATTAAAAGATAAAGAAAAAATTTTAGATATTGTAAATGAATTATCTTTGGATATCTCCGATTTTATTTGGGACAAAGAAGAATTTGTGGATAAGCAAATTAAAAATGAAGAATATTTTATTATGGAAGATGAAGATAGATTAGTGGGGGTTATGAGCTTGCGCCAGCGGAGCAATAAGGTAAGCATTGAAACATTGGCGGTTAAGAAAGAATTTCAATCTAAGGGATTTGGTAGCAAATTTATAGAATTTGCCAAGCAATTTACTAAAGAGAGAGGATTTAAAGTGTTGCACGCCTATTCTTTTAGTGAGTACCAAGCCACTGATTTCTATTTAAAAAAAGGTTTTAAGGTTTTGGACCATGCGGGATATTATAAAAATCATAAATACGACTGTTTTGAATTAACATTATAATTTTTATCGTGATAAAAAAATTACTTAATATCCAAACAAAAAGCGTCAGTTTTGCCTCTTTAATTTTGGCAGGATCTTATTTTTTTTCCGCATTATTAGGATTGTTAAGAGACCGTCTTTTAGCTGGTAAATTTGGTGCGGGTAATGAATTAGACGTATATTATACTGCTTTCACTATTCCCGATTTTATTGTTTTAATTTTAATTTTTGGCGCGATATCGTCAGCAATTGTTCCCATATTTACTTCTTATATTAATAAATCAAAAGAAGAGGCATGGCATTATACTTCAGCCCTTTTAAATGTATTTTTAGTTTTTTTAATTATTACTTGTTTATTTTTTATAATCTTTACCCCCTTTTTTGTATCGTTAATTGCGCCGGGATTTTCAGAAAGTAAAAAGGAAATGACGGTAACACTGATGAGAATAATGTTTTTGAGCCCTATACTTTTAGGTACCAGTAATATCATTAGCGGTATTTTACAAGTGTTTCATAGATTTTTAGCTACCGCATTGGCGCCTTTAATGTACAACCTCGGGATTATTATTGGTATTGTATTTTTTACTCCAAAGCTTGGTTTGACAGGCCTTGCATGGGGGGTAGTGCTGGGCGGGATATTACACCTTTCAATACAGATTCCGGCTATTTTACACTCTGGATTCAAGTATACGCCTTTTAAGCCAGGTCAAAAAAAACTTGATATAAAGCACCCAGGGGTTATAAAAACAATAAAATTAATGCTGCCAAGGTCGCTAGGCTTAGGAGCTAGCCAATTTAATAATATTACTATCACGGCTATTGCATCTACTCTGGCCACTGGCAGTGTAGCCATATTTAATTTAGCAAATAATCTGGGTTCTATTTTAGTAAATGCTATTGCTATTTCACTTTCAACCGCTATTTTCCCAAAAATGTCTTTAGCGTATTTAAGAGAAGATAAAAGAGAATTTGAAAAAAAGTTTTCTTCGGCGCTTCGCCAAATATTATTTCTAATTATCCCAATTAGTATTTTATTGTTTATTTTAAGGGCACAAATAATAAGAGTGGTATTTGGAACTGGTAAATTTGATTGGCTTGATACAAGACTTACTGCTGCCTGCCTTGGTATTTTTAGCGTAGGATTATTTGCCCAGGGCATTATTTTTATTTTATCAAAAACTTTTTACGCCGCCCACAACACAAAAATTCCCGCATGGATAAGTTTTATTGCTGTTGTTTTTAACATTTCTGCTAGTATTTTTTTTGTTAAGCTTTTAAATGCTTCCGGAACATTTTTTAATTTTATGCAAAATATATTAAGGCTTGAAGGCATACATAATATTAGTATAGTCGGGTTGTCGCTGGCATATTCAATTACCGTAATTTTTCAAGCCAGTTTACTTTTATATTTCCTTTATAAAAAATATAAAACATTCAGGATAAAAGAAATATTAGGTTCTGTGTATAAAATTTTATTATCAAGCGCAATAATGGTAATTTTTGTGCTTTTGGTCAGACAATCATTGGTAAATTATAATTTTATCCAATTGCAGACATTTTTCGGGGTATTTATGCAGCTCGTAATATCGGGCACAGTTGGCGCATTTTTTTATATTATTACCGCTTACTTTTTCAAATCACCTGAATTAAAAACAATTAAAGAGTCTTTTTTTAATGGAAAATCAAAACCAAATTAGAAACTTTTCAATAATTGCTCATATAGACCATGGTAAATCAACATTAGCTGACCGTCTTTTGGAGTTGACCCATACAATAGAATCTAAAAAAATGAAACCTCAATTTTTAGATAGCATGGAATTAGAAAGAGAGAAGGGAATTACAATAAAATTAAAATCAATCCGAATGAACTATAATTATTTGGGTGCAGATTATATTTTAAATTTAGTTGATACTCCGGGGCATGTTGATTTTACTTATGAAGTTTCTAGGTCTCTTGCCGCTGTTGAAGGAACTGTGCTATTAGTGGATGCTGGTCAAGGAATACAGGCTCAAACTTTGGCAAATTTAGAATTAGCAAAAAAACAAAACTTAATAATTATTCCGGTTATAAATAAAATTGATTTACCACAGGCAAAAATAGAAGAAGTCGTTGAAGAATTAGTTAATCTTTTAAAAATTGACGAAAGTGAAATTTTGAAAATTTCTGCTAAAACTGGAGAAAATATTGAGCAGGTTTTAAAAGCTGTGATTGAACGGATCCCGGCTCCAAAAAAAGAAAATTTAGAAAAACCATTTAGAGCTTTAATTTTTGATTCAGATTACGACGCTTTTAAGGGAATTATTGCTTTTATTAGAGTTGTAGACGGTGAAATTGAAAACAATCAAAAAATTAAACTTTTTGCATCTAATACTCCAGCAGAAATAAAAGAATTGGGTTATTTTAATCCAGGCCGTTCTCCTCAAAATAGACTTTACGCAGGTGAAATAGGATATATTGCCACTGGCATTAAAGAGCCAGGGAAAGTTAGGGCAGGAGATACTATTATAAAACTTCAATTTCCGAGTCTCAATATTGAGCCATTACCAGGATATCATGAACCAAGGCCAATGGTTTTTGCCAGTTTTTATCCAGAAGATCCAGACGATTTTGATTTATTAAAGGACGCTTTATCAAAATTAAAACTCAATGATCCAGCCTTAACTTTTGAGCCAGAAAAAAAAGAGGCGTTAGGCAGGGGATTCACAGTTGGGTTTTTAGGAACTTTGCATGTTGAAATTGTGGCGGAAAGATTAAGGCGGGAATTTAATTTGAATTTGGTAATTTCAACGCCATCTGTTGTTTTTAAAATTATTGATATTAATGGAGCGGAAAAATTTATTTATTCGGCTTCCGATTGGCCAGATGCAAGTAAAATTAAGGAAACTCAAGAACCATGGGTTTTGTTGGAGATAATAACTCCGTCTACATATTTGGGTAAATTAATGGAAATTTTAAAAAATCTTAACGGTATTTATGTTGATACGCAATACCTTTCTACTGAAAGGGCAATTATAATTTATGAAATTCCTTTAAGAGGAGTTGTGACCGGGCTCTATGATAAAATAAAGAGCATAAGTCAGGGTTATGCGTCAATGAATTATAAAATGTCGGGATTAAAACCAGCTAAATTAGTGAAAATGGAAATTTGGATTGCAGGTAAAAAAGAAGAAGCTTTATCAAAAATTATTTCTGAAAATGAGGCTCATAAAGAAGGTAAGTTTGTTGTTGAAAAACTAAAAGAAGTTTTAGAGCCAGAACAATTTTCTGTTGCTTTGCAGGCAGTTGTTTCCGGTAAAGTTTTGGCCAGAGAAACAATTAAGGCTCGTAGAAAAGATGTGACTGGTTATTTGTATGGAGGCGATATTACCAGAAAAAGAAAGCTTTTAGAAAAACAAAAAAAGGGTAAAAAGTTAATGAAAGGCAAGGGTACAGTGCAAGTTCCAACAAAAGCATTTTTAGAGATATTTAAGAATCAGTAATTTTTTTAGTTGATTTTATCTATTTTTATGTTAGAATGATAAGACAGGGGTGAGGATTCACCCCATATACAGCGCCTTGGAGGAGTAGTACCTCGGCAGTCTCATAAGCTGCAGGCCCCCGTGCAATTCGGGGAGGCGCAACATTAAGGGTTATGGGATTAGCCGGGGTAGTTCAGTGGTTAGAACGCAGCACTCATAACGCTGAAGTCGTGGGTTCGATTCCCACCCTCGGCACATGTTTTAAAGAAGAAAATTGTAATATGCGGGTGTAGTTCAGCCTGGTTTAGAATATTCCCCTGTCACGGGAAAGATCACGGGTTCAAATCCCGTCACCCGCGCAAATTCCAGTTCGTTTATTTTTCCCTCGTAAAGTAGGTTCCAATATTTTATAGGACTATAGTACATTAGAGCCTTTTATCCCTAAAAAGCGTTTTTAGTTGCATTTTTGTTATAAAATAGGCAGAATAGAATAATGTGTTTTAAGATTAGTTTTATGATATAATTTCTTAAAACAAGAAAATAAAATATGAGTTACGAAAATGTACCATTTGGCGCTCCTGAAAAGTTTAATGTCGTGGTTGAAATCCAAAAAGGTGGCCAGGTGAAGTACGAATACGATGAAGCGTGGCATGAAATAAAAGTAAGTACTATTTTTAAAAATGGATTTTGTTTTCCGTTTGACTATGGATATGTGCCACAGACTCGTGGTGGAGATGGTGACCAGCTTGATGTATTTGTATTGGGCTCACAGTCTGTTCAAATGGGGGCGGTTGTTGAATGTCGTTCGATTGGAATGATTGAGTTAATTGATAGGGGTGAAAAAGATGATAAAATTTTAGCAATTCCTTTGAATGATTTAGGTTTTGAGAATATTAAAACATTAGAAGATTTACCTTTTGACTACAAATCTATTTTCGAAACATTTTTTAAAGAGTTAGCGATTCAAAGGAATAAGACAATGGAAATTAGGGGGTATAAAGATAAATCAGTTGCAATCGAAGAATTAAAAATGGCACACAAAAATTTTAAATAAACTATGAAAATAACAATTTGTGGCAGTATCGGTTTTTATCAGGAAATGGAATCAGCAAGAGATGAGCTTATTCAGCACGGACACGAAGTAAAAATACCAGAGCTTACTCTTGAAGTTCCGCAAGAGTTTGGCAGTGGTAAGAAAGTGTATTTTGGGCAGTATATTGAACAAAATGGAGGTATCGATGCATTTCCTGCTGGACATGCAATATGGAATTTGAAAGAGGGGGCAATTAAAGATCATTATGAAAAAGTTGATTGGTGTGATGCTGTTTTAATCGTTAACCAAGAAAAGCGTGGTATTCAAGGATATGTCGGAGGTAATACTCTTATTGAGATTGGCGTTGCTTTTTACCTCAAAAAGAAAATATACATATTAAATCCAGTGTCTTCTGAACTTTCTTATAAGCAAGAGATTATGGGGATGAAACCAAAAATTTTAAATAATAATTTGAGTTTGATAAATCATGAAAATTAGAAATAAAGCCATTCCGGCAGTATATATTTTACTGGAAAAAGATGGAAAAGTTTTGCTTGGCAGGCGTTGTAATACCGGTTATCAAGACGGTAATTATCAGGTTCCTGCCGGCCACGTCGAAGAAGGAGAATTACCAACAGAAGCTATTATTAGAGAGGCAAAAGAAGAAGTGAATGTGGATTTAAGTTTAAGTGGCATAGAATTAGTGCATGTAGGATATCGGCCAAAACATGACCCCAGCGGAGACCGTATAGATTTTTACTTTAAAGCCAAAAAATGGAGTGGAGAAATTAAAAACATGGAACCAGATAAGTGTGAAGACTTAAACTTTGTTTCTTGGGATAACCTGCCAGAAAACACAGTATTTCATGTTCATGAAGCATTTAAGTGTATTCAGAAGGGAGTATTTTATAATGAAATTGGCATAGATTTTTTGAAAGAGAAGGGGCTTTATAGTCTTTAAATGAAGGCGGATTATTGGACTAAATTTATCATTTCCACATTCGGAAACTCATTAATAAACCAAGTTCTAATGTTGGACCACTGGCTGTGCATACGCACAAGTCTGAACTCGTTTGATTGGTAGGAGGGCTTTTGTCCTTATTATCTCCGTTTTCAAACACTTATCAAATGTGAGCGGCAGTAATGCCGTCTTTTTTGAAAATATTGATTATTTTATTGATAGATGGTACCATAAATAAAGTAAAGGTAATGGAAATAAGAAAACAGATTTTTATTTATAAAAATTCAAAGGTTGAAAATTTAATGTTTCAAGTTTTTTCTATTATTTATCATAAATATCACGAGAAAAGTTTTTCTCTTTTAAAAAATATTTCTGGAAGTTTTATTTAAAAATACACCCATTAGTGGGTGTATTTTTTTGGGGACATCTTAGAAAACGGTGGCTGTTCTCATTTCTGCCCCCCCAACAAATTAACTTTATTTTGAAATATTATTTAATAATCAATATAATCAAAGTTGAGTATGAATAAAATAAAAAACAATTTTCATAAAAATAAATTAGCATTCAGTAAAAAAGTGACGGCATATTTATTGATTGCATTATTTTTCTATTTTCCCTTAGAGTCGGTTTTTGCAGAAGAAAATATATCAGAAAATATAAACAAAGAAGAAACTTCGGCAAGCCAACTAGTCGATTCCGAAAAAAATAATCAAGAGAAACCTCTAGCAGAAAAAAATATTATCGGGGATACTAAAAATAATATTCAACAAAAAGGTGAGCGTAAAAATAACGAGAAAGAAGATAATACAGACAAAAAAGAACGCAACAAGAAAAAGAAAAATGATTCGGATGATGAAGAATTAATCCAAGCGCAAGCTGCGGGTTCATCTTCAGGTTCATCTAATAATAATCAGTTTGCGTTTAACCCGGCCGCAAAGATAATGATGCCAGAAGCCGATACCACCACCGGCGCGCTGGTGTATTCTTATCCTATCGAAGTGCCGTCGGGCAGAAATGGCATGGCTCCGAAAGTTTCACTGTATTATAATTCTCAGAAAAATGACAATGCTTCAATAGTAGGATTTGGCTGGGATTTGGACATTCCCAAAATAGAAAGGGTTAACAAGCACGGAGTTAATAAATTATATGATTACCAAGATTTCCAATCTTCGCTTTCCGGCGAGTTGGTGAATGTTTCCGGAAATGATTATGGCGCAAAAATAGAAAATGGTTCTTTTCTGAAATACCAATTAAATAATGAGATATGGACTACCACGGATAAAAAAGGCACTATTTACAAGTTTGGAAGTTCTAACTCATCAAAAATTTATAATTTATCAGATACAAGCAAAATTTACTCTTGGTACTTAGATGAAATTATAGACACTAATGGAAATTTCATAAAATATACTTATATAAAAGATAATACTGATAATTTTTTGTACCCTGATAAAATAATTTATACAGGCAACGGAGAACTATCGGGGATTTTTTCAGTTGAATTTAAAAAAGAATCCAGGCCGGATTCCTATACAATCAATAACGCCGGTTTTTATCAAAAAATAGATGAAAGAATTAATTCCATAGAAACATATATAGCCGGTAATTTAAACAGAAAGTATGATTTAACATACGGAATGGGAGACAACGGGAAGCGTTCTATGTTAGAAAAAATAACTGAAAGCGGGAGAGACAATCTTGGCATTACCGCCACCTTGCCATCTTTTGACATTGCCTATACCGAAGGAAATATTGGCTTGGCAGATGCTCCGTCAATCAGTTATCCGTGGGTTACAGAAACCGATTCAAATGGAAATTCTTATACAACGCCTTTTACATTAGCCGATCAATCTATCAGGATCATAGATATAAACGGCGATGGGTTAAAAGATATTGTTAAGTCGTCTGTTGCCTACGGGCAATGGGGAGCTATGTATCCAAATTTTTGGGTTTTAAAAAATAATGGGTCAGGGTGGGTAGTGGATAATTCATGGAGTCAACCAACATATTCTTATGTTAACGGTAGCGGAAGAACAATAAGCGAATATTTTACTTTTTCAAACGCAATTGACGTTGGAGATTGGAATGGCGACGGCAAAGATGATTTGATTAAATTTTGGGTTGAAAATTTAGGCGGCGGAGCAAATAAACAACATGCAGTTGTTTTGTTAAATACTGGTGCAGGTTGGACACAAAATACAAATATAGAAACAGATACGCCGACCTATATGAGTTATAATGCCGGTATACAGAATTTATACCTTTACTCTGGCTCAAGTGGCTCTAGTCGTTTCATTGATCTTAATGGCGATGGATTGATTGACTGTATCAATGCTTGGAACCATCAAATAAATGGCATTAATTATCCATCTTTTGCAGTATTATATAACGATGGTGAAGATTTAAAATGGGATCCTACAGTGCTTCAACTATATTTTAAGAATAGTCCAACTTCAGCAAGTAGTCCGCTTGCGTTAACTAACAGCATAAAAATATTAGATATTAACGGCGACGGACTTGTTGATTTTATGTCCGCTCATAATTACCAAATAAACGGTATTGATAACCCATCATTTTGGGTGCTAATAAACAATGGGCATGGCTGGGACCAGGATTTTGGTATAACACATCCCCGATACACTGCTCTTGATGTGAATGATAACCTACAAACAAATTACTTTAGCAGCACTTCGGGGTGGCAAGTTGTTGATATAAACGCAGACAATTTACCTGATTTTATTATATTTGCGCCACTTAATAGCGGAGGCGGAACATATAAAAAAAGGAAAACAGTTTTAATAAATACTGGCAAGGGATGGATCCAAGATGACAGTTTGATTAATATTGGGGACTATTCGTATACATATAACGGCAGCACACAAACTAATTATCCTAGTTCCAGCGATGCCGGCAGCGCTTTTCTTGATATTAACGGCGATGGGTTGGTTGATATTGCTCACCCATCTTTTTATCAGCAACAGGGAATTTACTATACTATTAATTGGACGCTTATAGGAAGCGGTAAAATTGCCAACACTTTGTCAAAGATAACATTACCTGAAGGTGGCTCTTATGACATTGCATATAAAATGACAAGCGCATATAGGGATGTTTTGGGAAATTTACTGAATAGTAGTTTACTATTAGCATATAATACGGTTGAAAAAATAATTCAAAATGATGGCAATGGCATAACGCATATTGCAAATTACAAATATGAGGGAGGACATTTTTTCTATGGTAGTGCTTTTAATAAGCGTTTTGCGGGATTTAGTATAATTTACAAAAACGATTTTGCGGGCAATACAACCAAAACTTATTATCATACAGCCAATCAAAGCGATTCTAATTACGGAGAATTTCAAGACGAATATTGGAAAATTGGTAAAGCATATAGTATAGAACAATATGATAATGCAAACCACTTATATACTAAAACTATAAACAAATGGGACAGTTTTGATTTAGGTGGTGGTTCAAAGTTTTTAAAGTTAGCTCAAACCGTAAATTATAATTTTGATGGCGATGCCACTCATCGAGATACAGCTGAAGGTTATACTTACGACAATTCCAATGGTAATGTCACCCAGAAAGTTCAATGGGGCGAAGTGTCGGGGCAAGACAATGGAACATTTACTGATACTGGATCTGACAAATTTACCACTGACTACGCTTATGCCTCCAATGCAAGCTTATCTATTGTTGGATTGCCATCAAAAGAAACGATAACAGATCAAAACTCGTTGAAGGTAAAGGAAAGCAAGTTTTATTACGATCTGCAGGCCTTAGGTAGTATTATTCAAGGGAACCTTACCAAAAAAGAGGATTGGAAAGTTGGTACTGCTTATATTAATAACCAAACAACTTATAACAGCTACGGCTTGGCAACCGTTTCAACAGATCCGCGAGGCAAAACCACCAAGTATGTGTATGATGCTCATAATCTCTATCCTGCCACAGTAACCAATGCCAAAAATCAATCCACTAACTATTTGTATAACTATGCTTTAGGGAAAATGACCCAGAAGACCGATCCAAGTAAAAGGGTATTTCAGTATGTCTACGATGGATTGGGGCGTCTCATTGAAGAAAAACAACCGGATATTGCAACACCTTCAACATTAATAACAAAGGCAATCTATGTGTATACCGACACTCCAAACGCAGTAAGTGTTAAAAAATCCAGTTATTTGGACGCATTAAATTTTGCAGAATCATACACGTATTTTGATGGTTTAGGCAGAAAAATTCAGGAAAGGCAGGAGGCCGAGGGTACAGTTTTTGCCGTAAAAGATTATATCTACAATAATTTGGGTCTGATTACAAAAGAATCTCTACCTTATTTTTCAGCAAATTTGTCTAAGACTTCGCCAACCATTGATTCTGCGCTCTATATCAATTACAAATATGATGCCCTGGGCCGTGTAGTTTCTGTAACCAATGCAGTTGGCACTACCACAAATATGTACAATGATTGGAAGCTTACGGTAATCGATGTAGGTGGTAAGTCTAAAGATTTATATAAAAATGCTTATGGCAGTTTAGTGCAGGTTGATGAGCATAACTCCCTTGATACATATAGCACATTGTATAACTACAACTATTTAGGAAACATTACTAAGATTACTGATGCGCTTTCTAATATCCGTAAATTTACTTATGATGGTTTGGGCCGTAGGTTAACCGCAGAAGATTTGCATGTATCATCAGATACAAGTTATGGTATCTGGACATATACCTATGACAATGCAGGTAACTTGACCCAAACACTAGATCCAAATGGCCAAAAAGTAATCTACACTTACGACAACCTTAATCGTGTTCTCAAAGAGGACTATATTGGCGTTACTGGTACAGAGGCTACCTATGCCTATGATGCTGGAACAGACGGCATTGGTAAATTAACCAATGTTATTAATAGCTCAATTACTAAAAACTATACCTACAATGCTTTGGGTTTATTGAAAAAAGAAACAGATAAGTTTGGCCTTACTATCTACATCACGACATATAGTTACGATAGGCAAGGCAACCAGACTACAGTTACCAATCCAGATAATTCTAAGGTGCAATATATTTACAACACAGCAGGCTTGCTTGACCAGGTCAAACGCAAGGAATCCATTGATAGCGCGTTTGTTAGTGTTGTCAATAATTTTGATTATTCTCCCGAGGGCAAAGTTACTATTCAGGAAAACTATAACGGAACAACGAACACTAATACGTATGATGTTGCCAAGCTCTACCGATTAACTAGTAAAGTTGCCACCACTGCTAACGGAGACCGCATCCAGGATTTAAGCTACACATATGATTTAGTAGGTAATATCACTAAAATTGTAGATGCGTCCACCACTGCAACCGCCAAAACTTCCGACTACACATATGATGACCTCTATCGTTTAACCTCTGTAACTGTAACAGGCGTTGCTGTTGGCCAAGAGCCATACATTCAAACGTATAGTTATGATGCAATAGGAAATATCATTACAAAATCGGATGTTGTTGGATCTTATATATATGACGGTACTATCTACGCCAATCCCCATGCAGTCACTATCATTGGTTCTGCAACTTTTTCGTACGATAACAATGGCAATCTGTTAAACTCTACCAGCGGTTTTATTAATACATGGGACTATAAGAATCGTTTAATACAATCAGTCAAAGAAACAATAACAAACAGCTACGGATATGATGCCGAAGGCCAAAGAGTAAAATTAATTACCGCCGATAAAAACACTTATTATCCAACTAAATCCTATAACATTACTTTTCTAAATTCTGATACCCAAAACCCAACATCTATTACAAAGCACATCTTTGCAAACAGCATAGACATTGCTACAATAGAAGGCACAGGGGCAACTTCTCAAATCTACTACGCATCCAAGGATTTACTGAACAGCTCTAGCATCATAACCGACAGTGTTGGCGTAATTGCTGAGACTATGGATTACTTCCCATTCGGCGGAATCAGAATAGACCAAAAAGTCACTGGCAGCTCTTTCTCGGAACAACGTAAATTCATCGGCCAGGAATACGACCAAGACACAGGCCTAAACTATCTTAATGCGAGATACTACAACGCAACTATTGGAAGGTTCATTTCCCAAGACCCAATGTTTTGGCAACTGCCAAATGAGCTACTCGCCGACCCGCAACAATTGAATTCCTATTCCTACGCCCGCAATAACCCGATAATAGGTAGTGACCCGAGCGGGTTATTAACCGTCATTGTTCCTGGAACCAGCTATAATTCAAAAGATTGGTCGTCTTCTGGCTCGATGTCAAATTTTATCTCTTCAGTTGGCAAGACCTTCAATGAAACACATCAAACAAGTGTGATAAACGATAAAAGTAATTGGTCGGGTGGCGATAATTCTAATGCTCGTCAAAAAGCAGCAGAACATATCACAGGGTTTATAAAAGACTATAAGTTTGCTGATGGAGAACAGTTAAACATTGTTGGACATAGCCATGGCGGAAATATTGGAATTCTTGTTAGTCAAAAAACAGAAAGAAAAATAGATAATCTTGTAACTCTTGGTACTCCAGCTAGAAGCGATTACCAACCAAATTATGATATGGTGGGACGTCACATAAATGCATACAGTAATGTAGATATGATACAGGGAGGCGGAGGTGGACAAACAAATTTATCTGCAGTGCTTCTTGGGACTGTTGGTAATGCTTTTGGTATTCCTGGAGCAATTATTGGATATGCGCTTGGTAATATATTAGGCTGGGGAGAATTTGGTTCTGCCGGTAGAAAATTTAGTGGAGCGGAAAACATTAGTGTAACTAAAGAAGCTGGTCGTTTTAGTCCCTTTAGTTCTCATTCTAATTTATTGCAAAGTAGCGTTTGGTCAAGGGTTGATAAATTAATTAAGTAGTTCAATAAAAGTATGAAATTTAGGTTTATAATAATTTTAATTTTTTCCTTCATATCCATATTTCTTGTTAGCGACTTGATTAAGGTTGCAAATTCATACGAAATTTCTCTTGGTTACTTCCTATTTGTAGTGCCTGTCAATGCTATTTTAATAGTCATATCTTTTATTGCTAAGAGAGAGGATATAGGTTGGGAGAAAAAAATAGCGGTTTTAGGAATTGTTGTTGCCTTTGTCAGTTTGCTATTAGGTGGTCTTACAACAGCATATCGTTTAATTAGTTATTATTTATAATGTTGCTTCAAGGGGGAAATAGGTACAGCCACTATTCTTTGTGATATGATATCATAGTTCTATGCCGAGGGTTCATAGAGTTGATATTAAAGAAGAGATATACCATATCATCAATCGCGCCAACGCACGGTTGCCGATTTTTTTTAACGAAGAAGATTATGTGCTATTTGAATTGATATTTGAGCAGGCGAAAGAAAGATTTGATATGCGTATCTTAGCATATTGCTTAATGCCAAATCATTTTCACTTGGTGTTGTGGCCAAAAGAAGATGACGACCTCCAAAAATTTATGCAATGGATTACCTTAACCCACACCCAGCGTTGTAAATGGGGTCAGCCACCATTTAATAATAAGTATGGTATACTGTAAGTATGCCAAGAACAACAAGAACAGATGTTGCGCAAGAAATATACCATGTATTGAACAGAGCTAATGCCAGAGTGCAGATTTTTGATGACGATAAAGATTATCTAGATTTCGAAAAAATATTACAAGAAGCAGTAGAAAAGTTTAATATGGGGCTATTGGCGTATTGTATTATGCCGAACCACTGGCATTTAGTCCTGCATCCAAAACAAGACGGCGATCTTGCTAAATTCATGGGATGGCTTTCAAATACCCATACGCGAAGATGGCATACCCAAAAGGGAACCATTGGACAAGGACATCTTTATCAGGGAAGATACAAGTCATTTTTATGCCAGCAAGATGATCATTTTATTACATTAGTTTTATATGTTGAGCGCAATGCAAAAAAGGCTGACTTGTGTAAGTTAGCTCAGGATTGGAAGTGGTCTAGCATTTGGCGAAGGGAGAGTGGATTGGCAGAGCAGACTGCGATTTTAGAGAAATGGCCGATTGATATGCCAAAAAATTATTTATCACTAGTTAATCAAAATCAAGACGCGAACGAAGAAGAAAGAATTGAAAAAGCCATTGATAAAAGTAATCCATATGGAGATACTCATTGGATTCAGAAAGTAGTTAAAAAGTTTGGTCTTGAGCAAACATTAAGAAGGGTGGGGAGGCCAAAGAATGGTGGCTGACCCTAATTTCCATAACGATTTCATCGATGAAACTATTTTTTACTTTTTCCCGATAATTTTTACTACTGTGGTTTCAGTATATTTTTTTACCAAAAAGAAAAAAACCATTGTTGTATTAATGATTATTGCTGGAGTGCTTTATTATTTATGGATATTATTTGGGGTTCTTTGGACGGCAGGAGAAGGTTGTTTCCCTTTATTTTATGGATTAATAAAACCTTCTTGCTAACTAAGAAAAGAAACAGAGGGAAGTATTAGTGCATTATCTTCTATGGTCCAAAATGTCAAAGATAAAGTAAATTCATTTTTTTTGAAAAAAAATAACATGAAAAAACTATTTATTTTTAGTGTTGGATTAGTTTTAGGTTTCTTCTTTGAGTTTTTGAACCTTACAGAATTTTATAGTATTTTTTTACCAAAAAACTATGTAAATGCTAATTCTTCATTATTTCTTTTTGTATATCCATTATTAATCATAATAGTAATTGTTGCTTTTATGATATTTATAAAAAATTATCCTTGGATGTGGTTAATGATTGGATTTTTTAGCGGTTTTTTATTATGTATCATGGGTTTTATGGCTCTATTAGGTCTAGGCGGAGGAGTTTGATAAAATTAATTGATAAATAAATAATAAATTAAAGTTATGAAAAAATATGTATATAGTTTGTTAGGGTTAATTGTTTTATTTAGTTTTTTAATTACAGCCTTACCAATAGAAGCAGCTAAAAATCAAAAACTAAAATCAGTTATTAGAGACAACTTTAATAAATACACAAACGGCAGCATTGTTGGGCAAGACGGATGGTTTAATAGAGCAAATGGGTTGCCTTATGTTGTTCAAAATATTGTGGTAAAAAAAGGTAAAAAAGCTCTTTATAATAACAATACGGGAGCGGACAGTGTTATTACTAAAACCAGCAGCACTGCGTTGCCAAATGGCAAGCAATCCTTTTGGATTAGAACAGAAAATAGGTCTGGTTGGGGAAATTACAATATAGGCGAAAATTTCCAATTAGGTCTTTTCCAAGGCTCTTGGGATGGGTCATCAAGAGCAACACTTGCTTTTATGAAGGATGGGTATGTAGCTATTCTTGATACAGCTACTGACAAGTATGTTAATTTTGACACCTACACTGATAATCGTTGGACGTTGATTCAAGCAGAATGGCGTATGTCAGATAAAACAATAAGGTGGCGAGTAAATGAAAGGGTATGGACTAATTGGACACCTTTTGTAGGCAGCACCTCCTTTACTGGTTTTGACACAGTAGGATTTGTTACTTTTTATCTTGGTTCTGGTGGGGTTTATATTGATGACTTACGTTAAAAACAATTAGGTGGACTTTTATAAATTGGGGAAATGGAAATGATGACAACCACCATTTTCTTTTTGAAACCATCTTTTAATCAAGATGGTTTTTAGTTGGATAGCTTTTTTAAATATTTTTTGCTATAATGAATCAATATAATTAATTAATTAAATAAATTTTATGAAAAAATTTACTTGTAAAGAAATGGGCGGGCCGTGCGACATGGAATTTGAAGGAGAAACCATGATGGAAGTTGCCGGTAAAGGAGGGAAGCATATAGAAACCACTACCGATGAAGATCATAAACCAATGAGAGATCAAATGGCTAATGGAACAGAAGAAGGAAAGGAAGAATGGTTTACTTGGTTTAAAGGTTTGTGGGATGCGAAATAAATTAATAATATCAAAGCCACCTTTTAAGCAAGGTGGCTTTTTTTTAAATAATGATGTAGGGTAATAGCTTTTTGAATTTTTTTTTGATATAATTCAAAATGAACTACTTAATTGGGTGGAATAATAAATTATTTCTCTCTTATTATTATGAAAATTTATATTGCAACTGATCATCGGGGCTATGTGTTAAAAGAAAAGATAAAACAGTGGCTATTGGAGTGGAATTACGAATGCGAAGATTTTGGAGCTCACAAATTGGATTTAAAAGATGATTACCCCGATTTTATTTCATTGGCCGCGCAGGCCGTTTCAAAAAACCCAGAAAATTCCAGAGGGATTATTTTAGGGGGTTCTGGCCAAGGAGAGGCCATAGTAGCTAATAAGTATAAAGGAGTTAGAGCGATTGTGTATTACGGCGGTCCAGAAGACATTATTAAACTATCAAGAGAACACAATAATGCCAATGTTCTTTCTTTGGGAGTCTTTTTTTTGGATGAAGAAAATACTAAAAATGTGGTAAGACTTTGGCTAGAAACGCCATTTAGTGGCGACGAAAGGCATGTGCGTCGTATTAATAAAATAAGCGCTATTGGAGTACGGGATTCGAACATGAATCAGATTGAGAAGTCCAAAAATGAGATAATTTCACAGGATTTTTGAGAAGGCGATGCCAATTGGCATCGCCGACGATAAAATCCAAAGAAATTAGCCATTTTTAGGCTTCCCTGCGGGTACTCGTATATTGCTTATCTTCTGCGTTTTCGGAGCTCAACGATGCGTAAAGCATCGTTTTACTCCTCAATCCTTGAATATAAACAATATACGAGTACTCAATTGATTCTGTTCGAATCCCGTACTCCTAAAACAATCATAGTAATGAAAAAAATTATTCCGGCTATTTTAACAAAAGATATCGCAGAATTACAAAGTAAACTTGCGCAAATACAAAAACTTACCGATTGGGCGCAGATTGATATCATGGATGGAAAGTTTGTCCAAAATACTTCAATTAGTTTAGAAAATGTTTCTTTGATAAAGATTCCCAATGGTGTTTTTTTAGAGGCGCACTTGATGGTTGAAAATCCGGTAAGTTATTTTTTGCAGTGCCAACAAGCTAACATAAAAAGAGTTGTTTTTCATATTGAAGCGGATAGCGACATTAAAAATATTTTATTTAAAGCTAAAAGTTTTGATTTTCAAAAAGGATTTGCTTTAAATCCGGAAACACCGGTAGAAAAAATTATTCCGTATATTAATAATGTAGATGTGGTTCTTTTAATGTCGGTGAATCCGGGGTTTGGTGGTCAAGAATTTATTTTAAATACATTAGATAAAATTCGGGCATTAAAAAAAGTAGCGCCACACTTAAAAATTGAAGTTGATGGGGGAATTAATATTGATAACATTAAAGAAATAAGTGATGCCGGCGCAGATTATTTTGTGGTAGGAAGCGGTTTATTTGAAGCGAAAGACAGTAGAAAACAGTTTGAAAATTTACAAATGCAAATAAAATAGAAAAAACAAAATGCAAGAATTAATTAAAAAATTTGACATTTTAGTGATAAGTCGCCTTAAAGAGCTAGAGGTTCCTATTGACCGAATTGCAATTTTTACCGTTTACTTTTGGTTTGGAATCCTTAAAATTATTGGAGTTAGTCCAGCTACTCCTTTGGTTCAAGCTCTTTTTGAAAAAACCATCACCTTTATGCCGTTTGCCACTTTTTATATAGTATTTTCTTTTTTTGAAATTGCTATTGGAATTCTTTTTCTCACCCGGGGACTAGAGCGTTTAGCTATTTTTTTGCTTGGATTACACCTTATTACCACTATATTGCCATTTATTTTTGTGCCACAGCTTACTTGGCAGGGATTTTTAGTGCCGACTCTTGAGGGTCAATATATTATAAAAAATATTTTGATTATTGCCTCTGCGGTTGTTGTTGGCTCAAAGTTAGTGCCAATGAAATCAATAGTAAAATAAAATTTAAAATAAAAAAAACGAGTATAATAACTCGTTTTTTTTATTTATTAGGATTACTATGCCTTTTGCGTGTTTATATGATTTTCTGCGTATTCAAATGTACCACCAACTTTTTTGCCTGGATTAAAAATGTTCAATGGATCAAAAATTTGCTTGGTTTTAGCAAATAAATCACATACTTTTTGGCCATACATTTGCAGTAAAAAAGGAGTGCGAATAATACCATCGTTATGCTCTGATGTTATAGTGCCATTAAATTTTATAATAAGACCGTATATTTCTTTTGAAAGCGTCATAATTATTTTTTTTGATTTTGGATTAGTAAGGTCCATCAATGGAATAATGTGAAAATTACCGTCGCCCAAATGGCCCGCAATAGTATATATAAGCTTGTATCGATTTAAAATTTCGTAAAGTTTTGGAAGGAATTCTGGCAAGTAGTCGGCCCTAACTGAAAAGTCATCAATAAAAGGGGCAGTTCTTAACTTTCTCACATGCTTTCTTAATAAACTAAAACTTTCTCTTCTTATTACCCAAAATTCTTCCGTTTCTTCGTCGCTTTGAGAAACGCGCATTTTAATTTTATTTCCCAGAGCTTTATGCAGAGCTTCTTTGGCATTTTGCGCAGTTTTATCTGCTTCTTCTGCTGTATCTGCGGTAAACTCTGCCAGTAAAACTAATTTTGGGATTCCACCAGTAATAATAAGCCAAAGTTCAGGCAGTGTTTTTAATATAATTTTTATCATACTGGATTTAACTCGATGCAAGATTTCTGGGAAAAATCTAATGGCAAGTTTAAATGTGTTGTCGTCGTAGGTTTCAAGGCTTCCGGGATTGAAAGGTAGAATAATGCTACTTAATTTTGAAACCAAAGATAGGTCTTTTATAAATACAATAAGTAATTTTGAATATTTTTGAGGATGAATAAGATTAAGTTTTACTTTTGTCATAAAACCCAATGTTCCTTGCGCTCCAACAATAAGCTTTGCTATATTAAATGTACGGGCTTGTTTATCGTAAACGTCCCACAAAGAGTATCCAGCCGAATTTTTAGTAACATTTGGCTTAGCTGTTTTAACAAGGTCATAATTATCGTTGATTAACTTAAACATTTCTTTGTATATTTGCCCTTCGAAATTTTCTAAAGCCATTTTTTCTTGCAACTGAGTTTCTGTAATTTTTGAAAATTCATATTCATTTCCGTCTGCTAATACCATAGTTAGCGATTCAACATATCGCTCGGTTTTGCCATAGCGCAAGGTTTTTTCTCCACCAGAGTTATTATTAACAATGCCTCCCATAGCGCAAAGTTCGCGCGAAGCCGGATAACTTGGTAAGATAAGATTTTTAGTTAAAGTTTGTTTTTCAAAATCTCTGTAATACATTCCCGGTTCTACGATAGCGTAGTCGTCTCCTAGTTCTAATAAATGGTTAAAGTATTTGGTAAATTCCACCACGATGCTTTCGGTGAGTGGTCCGCCAGTCATGTCGGTTCCGGCTGAACGGGCAGTAAGCGAAACATTGCGTCCATTCTTTTTTTCTTGTGCGACAAAACGGATTAATTTTTTAATATCTTCTACATTTTTGGGAAATACCACTAATGCCGGTTTTACAAAAAAAAGACTGGCATCAGTGGAGTATTGTAAAAGCGTAGCAGGGGAGTCGTCTACATCGCCGTCTATATTAAGATTTTTTATTTCGTCTGATAGCATGGGTTCATTATAATTCAAATGAGGTAAAAGTAAAAGAAAAGACTATTCTTTTGAACAACCTTTTTATGCAATTATTTATATATTCTTTCACCTGGTCATTTGCGACCTTCTTTATGCGGCGTGTATGTCAAAATGCCAGGAAATATAAATAGGCAATATTAATAAATTATAACAATTCGGATGGGTATTTTAAGCTTCCACTTTTATACGCCGCCGCCTTAGAATAATACTTTATATTTTCTCCAAAACCATCAATATCTTTTCTTATAAAATCCTTAGTTTCCCTGCCAAAATAACCCTCTTCTGGTACAAATTTAATTTTATCCTTTGAATTTTGTAATATTAATTGAGGAATATTTAATCCCAACTGACACAATGCAAAAATCCAAGCTGGACTTCTGGGATTTATTTCATAGATATAATATGCGTCTTTATTTTTTATGCTCTCAATCTCTATAATGCTTGTCCCAAAAGGAATTAATTCTACCAAGTATTCAGCAAATTCAAATAATTCTTTATTTTTATCAATTTTCCCGAACCAAGTGGCTCCATTTTGGTCTCTTCCTATTTTAACCATCTCTGCATATCCCACGATTTTATTATTTTTTATACCTATCACACAGTTACGAAATTCCACCTCTTCATTAGTAATATATTTTTGAACGAGACAATTAACCTCTCCATTGTTCCAAATATTAGATAACTTTTTTATATTTGAAATAAGATCCGTTTCATTTTCACAAGGATACGCTCCCTTAACAAGCCCTTTGCATATTACAGGATAACCAATTTTTTCTGCGTAATTTATTGCTTCTTTTATAGAATTTACCTGTTTTGTTTCTGGTGTCTTATAATTTTTGTATTTTACTATTTTTGGTAAATTTATTTTTTGAATTTTTTTAAGAACTTCCCTTGTCGGTATCATTAATTTTACACCGATATGTTCAATTTTTTCTTTAATAAAAGAGAACAAAATTGCGGTTTCGTCGTAACAAGGGAATATGTAGTCTAATCCATATATTTTTTTGACATTGATTATTTTATTGATCAAGGAGTCAAAATTGAGAGTTCTTATTTCTTCCCAACAAAAAACCTCTTCAAATAAATTTTTATCTGAAGTAACGAATGAAGTATCGTCCACCCCAATAATTTTAAATCCTGCATCTTTTAAACATCGGCTTACGCCAATGCCAGCTTGGGGACTGTCAATCACCTTTAAATCACTCACAATTATTATTTTATTCATATACTTTAATTGATGGTATTGGAGAGATAAAATTAGACGCCTGGCTAAAAGAATACGCTCCAACATTGTGAATTATTATTTTATCTCCAACCACAGGTTTTTGATTGATTATTAAATTTTCAGCGATCTTATCAATTTGCATGCAAGAATTACCAAAAATATTTATCTTTATAATTTCCTCTTTTTTATTTTTTTGTTTTGGCATAAATTCAATCCAAAATTTCTTCTCAAAATAACATTGAAAGTGCATAATATTTGTATCTACGACCACATCAAAATAACTATTTGTATTTTTTCTAATGGAAATTATATTCGCCTCAATATCCATGGTATCTGATACAATATTCCTGCCTGCTTCGCTAATTATTTTAATTTTAGGGAAGATATTTTTTATTAATAAAGGAAGTTTTTCATAGATATCTTTTTCAAAAATAAATTCATTAGCCGCAGGTAATCCTCCTCCAATATTAACAAAAGTTATTTCGTGTTTTATTCTATCAAAAGTGCTTTGAATACCATTAAGTAAAAATTCGTAATTAGATAGCTTGAAATTATTAGTTGAAAAATGGAAATGAAGTCCGTCTAATTTTAAAGTAGTTATTAATAAATTTAACTTTTCTGATAATTTTTCATCGGAAATACTGTATCCGAACCTATTCCATATCTCCGGCTTATTAAAATATAAACGTAAACCCACCTTTATTTTTGACAAAAACCCTTCTTTTTTTAAAATCTGTAAAGTATCAAAATCGGTATCGTTATCAATATTAAAGTATAAAATTTCTACATTATTTAAAATGTCTTTTATGGTCTCGACCGATTTACCAGGACCGTTCAACACTAATTCTTTCGGTTTAATTTTTCGAATTAACTCCCATTCATAACCTGAAACTATTTCAAACGCGCCACCTGTCTCTTTTACAGTTTCCAAAACTGGTTCCATAAAATTAGTTTTTACCGAATAAAATAATTGAAAATTTAAGCCTTTTTTTAAAAAGGCGTTTTTTAATTTATTTATATTTTCTTTTCTTTTATTTTTATGGACTATATAGTATGCCATTTAAATCACTTTCTTTTTTAAATAATAAAAATAATCGTTGTCAGTTTCATAAAATTCCCGATATTGATTGAGAATATTTAAATCAAATTTAACAGTGTGTAAATAGGAAGAATTCTTATTATTGGTTTTATAAACTAATCCCAATGGCGGAACCACAAAGTAAGAACCACCCATCATTCTATCCGAGTAAAAAGAAGATTTATACTTTCCAACAGAATTTACAAATAAAAGAGCGCATGCGTTCTCGTAAGCCCTGGCTATACCCAAAGCATCATAATATTTTTTTTCCAAAGAAAAAGAATATTTTGACTGAAGCGCATTTCCCCCTATTCCCCAAAAAGAAGGAATTACAATTAAATCCACTTTCTTGGTATATTTCCTGAATATTTCTGGCAATATCAAATCCCAGCAAATAGCCACTCCAACTCTTACTTTCCCCACATTGAATGTTATTATTTTGTCATCCGATTCACAAATATAATTTTCGTTATAAATTAAAGCCTTTTTGTGATATTCCTTCAGAATTTTGCCATTTTTAATAACCAAGGAGGTGTTAAAATACTTACCATTCTTTTTCAAAAGTACTGAACCCATCACAAAAGTTAACGAAGGATATAATTTTGAAATATCCTTCAATGTATTTTGTACTTCCAAAGAAGAAATCTCTTTTTCATATTCTGGTATAATATCTAATTTAAGAGGACCAGACAAAAAATATTCTGGGAATATAAGTAAATCAAGAGATTTTATCTGTTTTTTATTTTTTTCCAGTAATTTCTTAACTTCTTGGATATTTTCTTTAACAGATAAAAATTTTGGCAAGTATTGAAAAAAACCTATTTTCATAATTTTATAAAATATCCCCTGCTATTTACGGCAAGGGATGGTAACTTTTCAGAGTATGTCGTTGAAATAACTGTCTCTGTTCCAACTCAACATTGGTTTGATCTTTGCTTTATATTCTCGGCACACCGCCAAGAATGGTCTGCGTATACGCCATTTTTCTCCTTCAAAGCGCAATTCCTTTATTCTTCTTATCCAGTTGATATTGTGTCCTAATTCCTTAGATACCGTTGTGGGACTTTTTTTCTGCCATCCCAATCTCCTTATTATGGGGTCAATAATATAACAAGAAGCACCGTAAAGTTGCTCGTCGCAAATGCCAAGTTCGCTAATCAACGGTTTCCTATCAATTATGCATTGCGGAACTTTTAACATTTCCGCAATTTTGTAAACTTCGCATTTGTAAAAATCTGCCAATGGAGAGAAGTGACCGGCTGGACCACCAACAGTAAAGGCTCCCAAAATAACCTCCGTACCATTGGTAGTTCCAGTACATACTGCATTAAGATTATCTGCTATCTGCAGAAGCAGAATTGACCTAATCCTTGGCAGTATTCCACTTAACTCCCATTTCCCGCAATTCGGGAAAATCCCATACAGCGAGTTTACAGTGGAAGAAATATCTACGTACTGATACTCCATCCCCATTTCTTTCGCAGATTTTACTGCATACAACACGTCTTCGTATTCCGAGTCAGTCATTTCGCCCTTTTTTCCAAATGATCCCCTCCCCAAAATAATCCCTTTAAAGAAATAACGTGTGTCTTTGAGAGCTTTTTGACACAGCGATGCCACCGTTATGGAATCAATACCGCCAGAAAGCCCCACTACAATTCCGTCTAATTCTGGCTTTGAATACCCAGAAATATCTTTGAGGCATTTTCTTATAAATTTCTGTATGCCTTCAACAACTTTAACAGGAATGATAATGTTTTCAGGCTTAATCCTTGCGTCAAAATTAATTTCTCCATCGTTAGCGATGGGAAACCACATTTTAATTTCAGGATCTACGACTTTTGTGACGATGGCTTTAGCCATGGTTTTCTCCTAAATGTTGAGTGAAAATTTCAAAGTGCTACATAGAAATTAACACATTTACTTTAATTTTGCAATGTTTTGAAAAATGTTGAAACTATTTACTTCTCTCTCCTTTGGAATTATAATAAACTTACAAATTAAAATTTTATGGATATCCACGAAGATAAAATTAAAAAACTTGAAGAGATGGCAAATACTATGCGCCAAGACCTTATTGAAATGCTTTTAAAAGCTGGGTCGGGGCATACTGCTGGACCTTTGGGAATGGCGGATATATTTTGCGCTTTTTATTTTCATATTTTAAATCACAATCCTAAAAATCCTCTTTGGGAAGAGCGCGACCGATTGATTTTATCCAATGGTCATATTTGCCCAATTCGCTATGTGGCCATGGCTCATGCAGGTTATTTCCCAGTTGCCGAACTTGCAACCTTAAGAAAATTTGGCACCCGATTACAAGGGCATCCAGAACGCGAAAAATTACCGGGTGTGGAAACTACTTCGGGGCCTTTGGGTTCTGGCTTGGGGCAAGCGGCCGGTATTGCGTATGCAGGCTTAATGGATAATAAAAAATTTAAGGTATATTGCTTAATGTCTGATGGTGAGCAAAATGCTGGCAATATTTGGGAGTCGGCCATGTTTGCTGGAAAAAATAAACTACATAATTTAATTGCGGTTATAGACAGAAACAACATCCAAATTACCGGTATGACCGAAGATATTATGCCATTAGAATCACTGCGCGCCAAATACGAAGCCTTTAACTGGCATGTTCTTGAAGTAAATGGCAATAATATTGGCGAATTTATAAATGCTGTCGAAGAAGCTAAGGCTATATTTGAAAAGCCAACGATTATTATTGCTCATACAATTCCTGGCAAAGGAATACCTGAAATTGAGTTTGATTTTAATTGGCATGGTAAGACTCCCAATAAAGAAGAAGCCAAACGGTTTTTACATCAGTTAAGGACTATCGGCGGTAAAATAATTTCAGAACATGAATAAATTTTTAGTAAAAAATATATTTGATAAATCTAAATTAGAAATGGCGCCGACGCGCGATGGCTACGGTAAAGGCCTTTTAAAAGCCGGTGAAAAAGACCAGCGCGTGGTGGTGCTTTGCGCCGATTTGGCAGAATCTACCCGCAGTCATTGGTTCAAAGAAAAATATCCAGAAAGGTTTATTGAAGTTGGTGTGGCCGAGCAAAATATGGCCACTATTGCCGCCGGTATGGCTAACTACGGAAAAATTCCCTTCATTTCTTCGTATGCGGCATTTAGCCCAGGAAGAAATAATGAACAAATAAGAACCACTATTTCTTTAAATAATCTTCCAGTAAAAGTAGCCGGAGCTCATGCCGGTGTTTCGGTTGGCCCCGATGGCGCCACTCATCAAGCGCTAGAAGATATAGCTCTAATGCGCGTGCAACCTAATATGGTTGTTATTTCGCCCTGCGACACTATTGAAGCAAAAAAGGCTACAGTTGCAGCCGCTTTTAATGGAAAACCGACATATATTAGATTGGGTAGAGAAAAGTCGCCGGTATTTACCACCGAGGCAATGCCGTTTGAGATTGGCAAAGCCCAAATTTTGCGCCAAGGAAAAGATGTAACCATTATTGCCTGTGGACCATTAGTATATGAAGCGTTACTTGCCGCCGAAAAATTAGAAAAAGAGGGAATCAGTGCCGAAGTAATAAACAATCACACTATAAAACCAATGGACAAAAAAACCATCTTAGCATCGGTTAAAAAAACCGGCGCCGTGGTAACCATTGAAGAGCATCAAATTATGGGTGGAATGGGTTCAGCTTGCGCCGAAATGTTAGTGCAAAATTTTCCTGTACCAATAGAAATGATTGGTATGAAAGACCAGTTTGGTCAATCTGGCACTCCCGACGAATTGCTTAATTTTTTTGGTTTAACTAGTCCATTTATTGTGAAGGCGGTAAAAAAAGCCCTTCGACGTTGCTCAGGGTAAATTTAAAAAGAAAAAAATAAATACATGAAAAAATTTGACGTTATTTCAATCGGTGACACTACTTTGGATGTTTTTTTGGAGTTGGACGAATCGGACGCCAGTGTCCAGTGTGGCCCAGATGGGGAAGACTGTAAATTATTGCTTTCCTGGCCAGATAAAATTCCGGTAAAAAAAATAACTAATGTTCCCGCGGTGGGAAATGCCGCTAATGTGGCAGTGGGATGTGCGCGATTGGGGTTAAAATCAGCTCTGTATACCATATTGGGTAAAGATTCTAGTGGCAAGGAGGCTTTTGAAAAACTGGTATCAGAAAAAGTAGCTAAGGATTATATTGTTTGGGACAAACATCGTGGTACCAATTATTCTGCAGTTATTAATCTTAAGGGCGAGAGGACTATTTTGGTTTACCACGAACCTCGGGATTATCAATTGCCAAAATTAGGTAAAACCGATTGGGTATATTTAACTGCCAGTGGCCAGCCCGATGAAAATCTCCATTTGCAGGTAATTGAGTATGTGAAAAAAAACAACGCTAAGTTGGCTTTTAACCCAGGTGACCAGCAGATGAAAAAGGGTCTTGAAGCGTTAAGACCGGTTATTAAAAATTGCACGGTATTTTTTATTAACAAACAAGAAGCTGAAAAATTACTGGGCCAAGACAGTGATGAAAAGACACTTTTGCAATTGTTGCATAATGAAGGGCCAAAAATTGTGGTGATTACCGATGGGTCAAAGGGGTCATATAGTTTTGACGGCAATGATTACTATTTTCAGGAAATTTTACATGTTCCACTCATAGAAATGACAGGCTGTGGCGATAGTTATGCAACCGGATTTATTTCGGCTTTGCATTTAGGCAAAAGTATTCCTGAAGCGATGAAATGGGGAACAACAAATGCCGCCGCCAAATTACAACAAATTGGAGCTCAAGCCGGTCTTTTAACCAGAAAACAATTAGAAGGTTTTATTAACGGAACTGTTAAATTTGATTTTATAAAAGACAATTCTGGTTTGAATCCACAAAAAATATAAAAATTGCTAAAGCAATATTATAATGAACATTAAAAAACTTACACAAACTACCAAAGCGCTTTTTGCCAACGACAAAGGCTTACTGGCAATGGATGAAAGTACGGCAACTTGCAATAAGCGTTTTGCAGAACTTGGCATTCCAGAAACCGAAGAAGCCAGGCTGGCATGGCGTGAATTAATTATCACTACGCCAAATCTTGCTAAATGTATTAGCGGCTTAATTTTGTATGACGAAACGATTCGCCAGAAAAAAGAAGACGGTACGCTTTTTATTGATGTTATCAAAGATGCTGGTATTATTCCAGGAATTAAAGTTGACGCTGGCCTAAAAGATATGCCAGGCCACCCTGGGGAAAAAGTCACCGAAGGTTTAAATGGATTAAATGGTAGGTTAGCTGAATACTTTCAAATGGGAGCCCGTTTTGCCAAGTGGCGCGCGGCATTTACTATTGGCGATGAAATTCCCAGTCAAGACTGTATTGAAGAAAATGCAAAAATACTGGCTGAATATGCTCTAATGTGCCAGGAAGCTGGAATAGTTCCCATAGTTGAACCAGAAGTTTTAATGGATGGCAGTCATACTATGGAACAATGCAGAGAGATAACAGAAAAAGTTTTGCAAACTGTTTTTAAGTATTTAGTTATAAAAAAAGTGGCATTGGAAGGCATTGTTTTAAAGCCCAATATGGTGGTTGCCGGATTAGATTGTCCTGTTCAAAAATCAGTAAAAGAAGTAGCCGATGCTACAGTTGAGCTTCTTATGAAAGTTGTACCGGCCAATGTTGCTGGAATTGCTTTTTTATCAGGTGGACAATCTAGCGAACTTGCTTCAGAGCGTTTGAGTGTTATGAATGCCAAATTTAAAACGCAGTTGCCTTGGCCGTTGACATTTTCATACTCGCGCGCCATTCAATATCCGGCTTTGGCAATTTGGCAAGGCAAAGATGCCAATGTGGCGGCTGCGCAAGAATCTTTATATCATCGTGCCAACCTCAACCAAGCCGCTCGCCGCGGCGAATATAAAGTTGAAATGGAAAAATCATTTTAAGTGGAAATGGCGACTATCCCCATTCCTCGTTGAGAGGGAAATCCGTTCCGCTCGGCGCGCCACAGTGCGCCTCGCAGTTTGCCAAAACGAGGTTAGTCGTTCGCATTTGTTTATTCTTTGTTTGTTGACAAAAGTAGAAAGCCATGATAATAATAACTATAGCCCATCGCTCATTGAAAATTCAATAACCTGAAAAGGAAGTTTCTAGTGACAAACGACGAAAAAGCCATGTATACTGGCATGGCCATGTCGCGCAATACAGAGGTTACACTGCGGTGGTCACGGAGTCAGATGTTTATGATCATCAATTCGGCCATGCTTTCAGTCGTGTTCACGCGGGACGCGAGTTTCTTGTTACTTCTTTTCCTTGGCCTCTTTGGCATAGGAATAGCACTGGTATGGCTGATGATCAATGAAAAAAGTCAGCAGTGGGTTGAATACTGGCAGACTCGCTTGGCGCAGATTAAGCACGAAGAAGAACCTGCCACCGTTAATGTGTTCATTGGTCCAGAATGGGACACCATCAACAAAGGGTGGACGTTTCATAGGCTACTTACGATCCTGCCTAGGGGATTCGCCATAGTCTGGATCGGCGTGTTTCTTTTTTCTTTCACTCGGCTTTTCTAAAGGATGACCTTCTATGATGAAGAATTTCAGAGAAATGACCTGGAGGCTCGTACTGGGTCATCTGTTCTTTTTTTTCCTGGGAGTAATCGCTCTCACCACAGTCGTAGTCGTTGTTGGCTCCGGACGCGAAAAACTAGGTGATGCCATTGGCGTCATCTCTCTCGGAATGTCTTACATGATTACCTCTATTATTTCTTTTCTCTGGTTCCTGCTTGAGAAGAGAAAGGAAGGAAATAACCCAGATACCTCTCAATATCAAAAGCAAAAGGAGTTGACCGTTACTCATTGAAAACGGTCGTTAAAATCAACAAGCCCCGGTTCTACGGAATCAGGGCTTTTTATTTTCTGCGTGAGAAATGGGGACAGCTACTATCCTTTGTGATATGATATACTAAATAAAGGTAAAGAATATAGTATGTGCGTACATCTTGACACGATTTCATTTTCTGCTATACTTTACTTAGGTAAAGTAAACATATGAAAAGCTGGTATACTAAGACAACTAAAGATCTGTTTGAAGCAATCCTTCAATTAAAGGACGTGGGAGAAACTAAAAGGTTTTTCCGTGATTTGCTTACTGAAGCGGAAATTATCGAATTTAGCAAACGGTGGCAAACCGCACAAATGCTTAATGAAAATATCTCATATGAAAAGATAGAAAAAGTTACTGGTTTAAGCTCAAGAACCGTTGCCAGAATTTCCAAATGGCTCAACGAAGGAATGGGCGGTTATAAATTAATGCTCAATAAACTGAACCATCATCACAGCTCCATCCAAACAGGAAGGGGATTATCTTGATGTGTAACTAAAATGTAACATAAAGCTAACCTTCTCCTTGTTTGGAGAGGGTTTTTTATTTGCCTGCCCAAAAGGCAAAACAGTTCTTTGAAGGGGGAGAGAATTATGCAAAGACTCATCAGCTACTTTACAGATGGAATCACTTCGCGGACGCTCCAAACCATTGGAGCGGAAGTTGAAACCCAGTTTGTGGATAAAAATGGTGTGGCCATCCAAACACAAACGTCTCAGCAAATGCTAGGATACCTTGCCAAAAACGGATGGAAGGTGGATTGCCTTAAAGGCAGCCTGATAACCGCCCTTGTTGATCGGGGTGGTAACAAAATATTCTACGAGCTTGGCAGGCACAACATAGAGGTTTCCACAGCAGCTTCGACATTGGATTGTGTGTTGGGCGTCGCCAAAAAGTGTCTTGCCCAAATTTATCAAGTTGCTTGGATGTTCGGTGTGGAGCCATATTTCGCACCGATACTCTTCGGCGACGAAGATTTACTGGTTATTCCTGACGAAAGGGACGCAACTTGGTTGGAACTGGATGGACGAAAAGCGCTGGCTCCGCTTGCGCGCACGTCGTCTGTCCAATTCACATTCTCGGTTGCCATACAAGATGCCGTGAGAATATTGAACGGATTCGGAGAACGGATCGAATCGTTCTTGGCGGATTTTCCACAGGACGTTGTCTGGAAACGATACATCTCGGATTCGTTTGCGGGATATCTTCCTGATCGCTATGGCGGCCCGCTGATGTTTGAGTCATTGGAGGGTTATTGCCGAGCTCTTGTTCGACACGATGTCATTCAAGGATCGCGTTTTGTGACGTTTCCGAACGCAAGTGATTTGGACATCTCTCTCTATCTGCGCAGTATCTGGTGGCACTTCAGGCTCAAGCGTTACAGCAACGCTTTGTGCATTGAGGCACGGCCCATGGCTCGCAGGGCGGACGAGCAATTCCAGTGCCAGCTGGATAGAGTATTGGAAATTGTCTGCGCATAACTCAAAAAACCTTGTGTGGACGGTTGGCTACACAAGGTTTCTTATTTTTTTCCATATTGTATTTTTAATATAAAACAAGCAGAATAAAATAATTAATAAGATAAAAATAAAAAATGAAAAACAAAAATTTATACTTTGCATATGGGTCAAATTTGGACGAAAAACAAATGAAAGAACGCTGTCCAGGCTCCGAATTATTAGGTGCGGCAGTGTTAAAAAACTACCGCTTAGATTTTACAATATATTCTCCAAGATGGAAGTATGGATGCGCTGATGTAATTAAGAATGCGGAAAATGAGGTTTGGGGCGTGCTATACACTTTGTCTGAGGAAGACTTGCAAAAATTAGACAAATGTGAAGGAGACCCGAATTTTTACAGAAGAATACAAGTTGATATTTTAGATAAAATGGGTGAGTTGGTTCAGGCTTACACCTACGAGGTAGTTAACAAATCTCCATTTCAAATGCCATCTTCCAAATATCTCAATATTATCAAAGAAGCCTCCAGAAAATTTAATTTCCCCCAAAATTATCAGGATTTTTTGAAAAATATTAAGTTTATTCCTTAATTTAAAGGGTTTTTTATTGCATTTTCGCTCTAAAAAAGGCATAATAGGATAATAAATCCAATATGTCAGAAGATTTTTTAAAAAATTTAGTAAAAGAATACAAGTATTGGGAAGTTTACATTCACGAAAATCAAAGCTATCTTGGGCGATGCGTAATTTGGTGCAAGCGGGAAAACGCACTTGATTTAACTGATGCAACGAAAAAAGAGCAACGAGAATTATTTTTAATCTTGCACAATTTAAGAGAGGCAGAGAAAAAAGCTTTCCAGCCAGATTGGTTTAATTATTCGTTTTTAGGCAATGAAACTCGGCATTTGCACGGTCATTTTATTCCTCGGTATGCAAAACCAAAAACATTTATGGGTATTATATTTAAAGATAAGTTATATGGACACAATTACAAAACCGACCACAATTTTCAAACATCAACCAAGTTATTAGCCGAAGTAATAAATAGATTAAAGTCGGTTTTATAAGGTAGTATAAGAAATGGAAATACGAATTTTTAAATAAAAATAAAAAAGTTTCAATACATGGACATAGAATACGAAGCGACATTTATAAATATAAATAAGGAAGAGATAAGAAAAAAATTAAAGAAGGTTGGGGCGAAATTAGTAAAACCTGAGTTTGTGCAAAAAAGGGTTAATTTTCATTTACCGAAAGGTCACGAAAATGAGAATGCTTGGATGAGGATAAGGGATGAACAAAATAAAATAACAATGAGCTATAAAGAAATTAACGGAGAAAAAATTGAAAATCAGAAAGAAATAAATTTAGTTATCGATGATTTTAAAACAGGAGAAGAATTTTTAATATCAATTGGCTGTCAAAGGAAATCTTATCAGGAAACAAAAAGAGAGATATGGGAGTTGGACGGTGTTGAAATTTGCATCGACGAATGGCCATTTTTAGAACCCTTTGTAGAGGTTGAAGGAAAATCAGAAAAAGAAGTAAAAGCAGTTTCTGAAAAAATTGGCTTTGATTATTCAAAAGCTTTGTTTTGTCCGGCCGGAGATATATATAGTAAAAAATATAATATCTCGTCTCAGGTTATATCTAATAAGATATCTAAAATAACTTTTGGTATGAAAAACCCATTTTTAAAGTTTCGAAATAAGCAATGAAAAAAATAATTTTAGCATCATCATCTCCAAGAAGAAAAGATTTACTTTTGCAGATTGGCTTGAAATTTGAAATAGATCCAAGCAATTACCAAGAAGATATGACCCTAAAAATGAATCCAAAAAAATTGGCGGAATATTTGTCGTTGGGAAAAGTAAAAAATGTGGCTCAAAGGCACAAAGATTCAATTATTATTGCAGCGGATACTTTTTGCGTTCTTGACAAAGAAGTTTTAGGAAAACCAAGAACAAAAGAAAATGCTAAAATTATGTTGCAAAAACTTAGCGGTAAAGTACACTCTGTGATAACTGGATTTACTATTATTGATACCGAAACAAACAAACAAGTTTCAAAATCAATAGAAACAAAAGTGTATTTTAAACCTATTTCCAATAAAGAAATCGATGCGTATATTGCTTCAGGGGGACCATTAGAGTTTGCAGGGGCTTACGCCATACAGCACCTCGGAGGTTTATTTGTAGAAAAAATAGAAGGTGACTACTTTAATATTGTCGGGCTTCCAATATTACCATTAACTGTAGAACTTAAAAAATTCGGGATTAATATTCTGTAAACTTTTTATTAATGAGGAAGTAGAAATGGTGGCTGTCCCCATTACCCCCCCCACCTATGTAGACATTAGTTATTAACAGGCGAGGGTATTGACATAGAGTAAACAAAAGATTAGTATGAGTTTAATAAATCCTTATCGTTTGCTTCGGCTACGGTAAGCAATAGGAGCCCCTTTGGGGGCTCTTGTTTTTTATAAAGTAAAGTTATATCCTTGAAATATGGAAAATCCAAAGCGTGTAGCTGTCTTTATAGATAATAGTAATGTTTTTCACCACATTTACGATATTAAAAAACAGGATAAAAGCTGGGTTTGTTTGTATAATCCCTTAATTCTTGCCGAAAAGTTAGCTGGGAATAGAAATCTTGTATATGTTGGTTTTTACTGTGTCCGCCCACCATCATATCTTTTAAATGGCACAAAAGATGACCAAAGAAAATACAATATAACTCAAAAATATTATGGGGAAATTGAAAAACTATTAAAACTTTCAATGAAATTTGGGGATTTAAAGGGTACAAGGGGACAACTTCAAGAAAAGAATTTAGATACCCAATTAGCAACAGATATGGTTACTATGGCGGCTTTAGATGAATTTGATGTAGCTATTCTTGTTTCAAACGATGGGGATTATAAGAGTGCCATTGAGAACACCAAAAGATTTAATAAAAAGATAGAAAATATGTTTTTTAAAGGTAGCTTATCTATGGCTATTGATGGGAAGTGCGATATTAAAAGACGAGCTCGTCGTTCTTTCTTTGTAAAATTAGACAGACTATAAATTAAATAAAGCTTAATACACCCATTTCTTGCTTTATTTTATTCCAATCAAGCGTTTTAAATGTGTCCAGCAAGCCCCTCCATTTCTCCATTCCTTAGTCCTAAGCATTTTCAGGCGCTTATAGATGCGAAAGTTTTAAAATAATTTTTATGAAAAAATTAATAATTTTAGTTGGCACTACTTCAGATCAAAAAATAAATTATTTGAAAGAGATTTTAAAAGAACTAAATATAAAATCAGAGTTAATTTCAATTCGAGTGAATAGTGGTGTTTCTGAACAACCTAAAACATCAACAGAAACCAAGAAAGGTTCAATTAATCGAGCCAAAAGAGCATTTAAAAAAGAATTAAAGGCAGATTTTTCAATAGGAATTGAAGTTGGGTATCATAAAAATTCTAAAAGAAAATATGAAATGTTTTGTTGGGTTACTATTATTGGTAATAATGGCTATCAAATATCAAGCCAGTCGCATAAGTTTTTATTGCCTAAATATTATCAGAATGTTTTGGAAAAAGGTTTATTTGTAAACGAGCATTTGGGTGGGTTCATGAAAAATAAAAAAGAAGCATCGCACGCAAAGAGGAAAATTGACGAAATAGTTCGTCATAGAAAACCGTTTATTGAAAACGCCTTAAAAAATGCGTTAATCCGTTATCTAAATAAAGAATATTTTTAGAAAGTAGAATAGAGCGTAGAGTTATGAGAACCTTCCAATAAATCGCTAAAAGTAAAAATGGTGGCTGTCCCTATTTCTCATTTTTCGTTTGCCTTGATTGAAGGTAGATAGATAGTGTTCTTTATTTCCCTTGGATGAATTTTTAATAATAAATCCTTTATTTCAATAGGAAAGATATTCATTTTTTCTATTTTAGTGTAATCTACCCAAACAGGCGTAAACACATATTTATTAGAAATCTTTTTAAATTCAGGAGAGTTAGTGTTCAGTTTTGGCCTAAAAGTGCTATTTAATTCTCGGTAAAAGTAAAAACTTTTTTCATTGATATCCTTTTTGTTTAACTGAATAATGTGGCTAAGAGTCCCTGAAATATTGTAACTTAGCTCTTCTTTTGCCTCCCTTTTCACAGCATCAATAGCGTTTTCGCCCTTTTCTATAGTGCCACCCGGAAAACAATAATAACTGAGGTTTCCTTTTTTTCTTTTGACTAATAATATTCTCTCTTTATAGGTCAAGATAATGACTGTTCTTTTTTTAATCATTGTGTTAGAATACCATATCTTTTTACCTTTAACCAATAAACAAGAAAGGGGTGCAAAAGATGAAGCGACCTTTTATCTTTGACGGCTTAGATGGTTCCGGCAAAACCACGCTAGTGCAGAGCATAGCTTTGGTAACAGGAATGAGTATTATCCCACGTCTTTCGCTAATAGAAGACGCAGGGATCAAAGATAAAATAAGGAATAAGAATATCTCGGTGGATACAATTCATAAGCTCTATATGTCAGCAACGCATGTGCACCTTATGGATCTTATTTTGCCGAAGATAGAGTCTGGCGAAAAATTTCTCATTGATCGGTGGATAGCAGGAATGTTAACTATGCATGTTTTGCGAGGAGGAACATTAGCTCATTGGACTACTCGAAATTACGACTGGAGTCCTATTAAAGCGGTGGATTGTATCTTTGTAAGGGCTTCAGAAGAAGTACGCAAACAAAGAATCATGTGTCGTGGTTCGCTGACGAAATCAGATAGGGTAAGCTTCCATAAAGATGCTGAAACTATCCACCTCCAATTTGCCCAGAGATTTTACCGACGCGTGATACTTCTTGAGGCAACAAATCTCAATCCCGACGAACTTCTCGCAGAAGCTTTAAGGGTTTTGGATATTTAGCACATTGGTTTGCGTAAAGGCGAATGATTTTATAGGAGTAACTCGTAGTTACTCCTTTTTATTTTCTGAATTTATCACTATTCTTTCCTACTTTTCTTTGTCCGGAGATGAAAAAAAATGTCATTAATCAGTTAGTTACCCAGTACGAAAGAACTTTTGGCAAAGCACCCCATGAATTATGCAAAGAGGTTGTCCAAGATTTAATAGCAGAAATGCCCCCAGAAGAAATTCCTTCAAGTTTAAAGTAAGTACTATTTAGTACACCAGTGGCCATAGTGTTGTTTTTTTGAAAAAACTGTTGATTGTTTTACTAACAGGTGGTATTATTAGCATAATGAAGACAATAGAAAGAGGTAAGCAGATTTATATGCATAAAAATTCAAAGGTTGGAATTTCAATGTTCCGCGCTTTTTCTAGTGTTCCTGATAAATATCAGGAAAAGAGTCTTTCTCTTTCAAAAAGTATTTCTGAAAATTTTATTTAAAAATACACTCATTAGCGGGTGTATTTTTTTAAAAATTATGCATTTTGGAGAACATTTAACAATCGATGGATACGGTGGTAACTTTGAAAAGCTAAATGATGAAGAATGGTGGCTGTCCCCATTGTCCCTCCCATTACTCATTACTGCAGAGGTCAGCCGTATTGCATTATAAGAAAAATCATGGCATGGTATTGATGGAAGAGATTCATGTTGAGTTTCTCAAACAGCACATTAAAAAAATAAAAAGGATAAGACGTGTATCCAATTTACAATTTGCGCAAAGGAGAACTGTTATGCGTAAAATCGAAGGTTTGAAATTTCTTCAGAGATTTTTTCCGGACCAATGCGTTGACTGTATATTCGTAACTGATAAAGAGCCTATTATTTTAAATGATCTCGAGAAACATGCTTCTTCGCTTTTCCGAGTACGATCAAGTCGAAGGAATGGGTCCGACATCAATGCTCCAAGTAAAACCTGTCACTCGGTAAAAGAGGTTGTAAAATTCGTAGAAGATTTACGAAGTTTAAAACAATCTTGGGAGTTTGTAATTCACCGTGTAGATAAAGCGTACTTTACACCAAGTTTTATTGGCACAATAGCGCTTTTCTATAAGGTAGAACCTCAAATCATGATTGATCTGCAATATGTGCCAAGTAGGGACGCACAAGCAATTGCCAATGGAGCATATCATGGTCAGCCACCGCGAGATTGGAAAGTGGCTGCTATGTACACTTTTCCTTTCTTTGGGCGACAACCTTGGATACGGATTATCGATCCATTATTTCAATTAAGTGCGGTGAGTGAGTTTATCCCACGTTTATGGCGTATCGGTCGCGAAATTGATGATGTGAAGCAGTCTTTAGATGATCGATCATCAGCAGCTTTACCAGAATCAGTAACGCGTTTCAATCTTTATTCAGATGGATCAATTTTGCTTGACGATCATCGTAACGTGAGTTCGTTCATCTAGCATTAATACCGGTGTGCTATAAGATAGTATGCCGGTTTTCTTTGTATATTAAATTTGATACTATAAAAGATATAAAAAGTTAAATTATTTTAAAAATATGAATGTTATAAAAGTAATTAGGGATGAGGATTTTGGTTTGGATAATCCAGTCCCAAAGAATTATAAGGAGCGCAAAGCAAGTCGTTCCATTGTTTTTGATGAGAATAGACATGTTGCTTTACTTCATGTAACAAAAAAGAATTATCATAAACTACCTGGTGGAGGCATGGAAAAAGGGGAAGAAATTTCTGAAACACTTGAGAGAGAATTATTTGAAGAAATCGGATGTTCCGTAAAAGATGTTCGAGAGCTTGGTATCATTGAAGAGTATCGTAATAAACTGGAACTTCATCAAATTTCCTACTGTTTTTTAGCTAATCTTATCGGAGATAAGGGAACTCCACACTTTAAAGATGATGAAATAGATGATGGTTTTAAAATAACATGGATGGATATACGGGATGCGATTAGAACATTAGAAAGTGAAATAAATACCAGAGATTATAGGGATAAATTTATATGCTTACGAGACCTCATATTACTAAAAGAGGCAGTAAAAGTTTACAAGTAATATTTGACGAATAATAAATGGTTAGGAATACCATCAAGACAGTAATAAAGTTTTAAAAACTAATTTTAAGATTATGGAAAATACTGAAAAGAAATTCTCCATCGCTGGCGCCAATTTCAAAATTAAATCAAATTTTGAAATAGAAAGCTTGTTGTACGAACCGCAACCATACAATTTACATATCAACTATTTAATTAAAGACAAAGTTAAAAAGAGAGACATTTTCACTATCGTTATTCTTAGAAATAACAAGAACTTAAGTCTCCATGTAAAGGGTAGAAACCTTACCATTAGTGGCAAGATAGACGCTATGTTTGAACGCGAATACAATCCTCAATTCGGACTTTTTGGTAATAAGGGGATAATACATCACTTTATTCTACATACTCTTGAAAACTATTTGAAATTCAGCTTTTTGCATGCATCGGCGATACTTCATCCACACAGAAAAAAAATATGTATTGCACTTGGTCCAAGTGGTTCTGGTAAAAGCGTCTTTGTTTCAAATGCCCTAAAAATAGGTTGGAAACTAATTGCAACTGAACAAGTTATAATTAGTGCTGACGGAGAAATATTTAAGGGAAATCAGTATGATAATATTTCACCAAAAGCAGTTGATTTTATAGAATCACAGCTAGACAGGGCAGTTGTCTTTAAAGAAAAACAACTGATTGAACCCACTGGTCAAAAATTACTTGCAAATCTCTCAGAATACGGGATCAGCGTAAATAAACTTTTACTACAAGGTTACGAACTTAACCTTGTAGTCCTTAATTTTGGTAATCTTTCTCATAAAAATGGTACACCTATTATTGATGAAGATTTTTTACTAAGAGTTATGCAATACAGTTCAAGTGAAAAGATATGTGCTCCTATAATTTTTGATAAAAATATATTTAAACTTAATATGAATGGGAATTCAAAAAATAGAACAACTACGGTTAATTTAATTATTGGTAAGGCAAATAAAAAAATCGTTCTTGGTGGTAATTATACGGATTTTGAGAGATGGTTACAGTACGAATATTTAAATTAATAAAAAAAATTAATAATATTAGAAATCAAATAAGAAAAATATGGAAAAACTAAAACAAGCAAGGTGGGCAAATTTTGATGAAATAACATCTCGCATTATTTCATTCGAAGGCAAACAACCTATTCAAATGAAGCATAGCGATGGTACAGCATTGCCACTACTAGTAGACGATTCAAAAACTAATAAATTTGGAGCAGATATTATTAGGTTTGCGCCAGGAGAAGGTGTTGGACTTCATAAGCATATTGGTGCGCACATTCTTATGGTAACAAAAGGCAGTGGTATACTTGTGTATGAGGACGAAAGACACTCTATGTTCGAAGGGATGATTTATTTAGTTCCATCAAATATTGCTCATGCAATTGAGGCGACAACAGAGATAGTACTGGTAGCAATTGGCAATGACTATAGACCAGCTAATAGTGAAGAGCGTCTCAATATTGTAGGCTAATTAATGTGACAAGAATATGATTTTTAACCTTGAACTTTTTAAACAACATTTACAAGATGCGGAAGTTATCATGTTTAAAAATGAAATTAGGGGATCTTTGACATACTTGCAATATGGGATGGAAGTTAGAAATAAAATATACTCACTGGCCATGGATATGCTAAGAGATGATGAATTTAAGGAAATTAAATTGTCGGATATTATAAGAAAATCAGATGTCGTAAAACTCGATTCGATTTCTTTAATATCGGAAAATTATTTTTCCATTATTGAAAATAACTTTAATATGGCGGCGGGGCACGAAATACCGTTTTATTTGTTTTTAAAGAAATATTTAAAACTTTTTCGTCCTGTTGTTTTTCCTATTAAATTTTTTAATTTTGGATCAGTTTTCAGATTTCCAAAGAAGACAAAGTTCCCTTTCAACTTAGGAGAGCGGAGGTCCTTTTTAGAATGCTTTATAGTTTACAAAAACGAAAAAAGTAAAGAAAAGTATATTAATTGGGCAGTTGAGTGGAATAGACAATTAATAAAAGAAAAATTACATTTACCGTCAATTGAGGTCGAACGTCCTTTGATAACTAACAAATCTTTTTCTCGTAAAACTATTTGTATAGATTCGTTGACTCCTATAGGTATAAGCGTTATTACGGGAATGTCCTACTTTCACGATGATATATTTACAAAGTTATTAGAAATAAAATATAAACACAATCTTACCGGTAAAAGTAAATTATTTCATGCCATGCATTTTGGAATTAGTGATAACTTATTTTTTTCCTATCTGATTAATTGTCATGACGGAAGAGGGTTTCGTATGCTTAATAATATTGCTCCACTTCATATTGAAATCATAATAAGCGATGATGTGAAACCCAAACCCTTTGAATTGGAGTTGATTACTAAATATCTTGATGAAAAAAAGTATCGGTATAATGTAGAATATGCGAAGAAACTGCAAAAACCGCGTTTTTATATCAAAAAAAATATCATAAATGGTACACCCCTCACCATTATTTTTTCACATTATAATAGTAGTAGTATGACTTTATTTTATAGAGGAGATTTCGCTACTCAAGAATTTAAGATAAACGACTTGTATCTTATTGATGATTTTTTGAAGAAAAATGACGAAGAAATTATTTGTCATTTTAAAATAATAGAAGCTGAAACTATAGTTGAATGTGATACGATTGAAGATGTAAACAGATCGCTCTTGGATGGAAAAGTGTGCAAAATTTACTTAAAAAATAATGATAATAATATTCAAAACTGGAATCAAAAATTATTGCTTGTCCATGTGCTTGGTTTTTGCATTAGTAAAAATAGTGGTTACGACATCTTAACAGGAGATTCTGTCTTTACATTAGCTTATATCTCAAAAAGGTCATAAATAGAAAAAATTAAGTCGTTAAGCAAATGAAAAAACAAATAGTAATAATTCACCGGGGTTTCGCATTTGATACGTATAAATATAATAAATGGGGTGAAATAGGGACAGAAATAGGAAATAGGGGAAATGGGGACGGCCACCATTTTATTTAATATTTTTTATTTGAATAAAATAATTAAGTGGCTATAGTGTTGTTTTTTTAAAAACTGTTGATTGTTTTATTGACAGGTGGTATTATTAGCACGATGAAGACAATAGAAAGAGGTAAGCAGATTTATACGCATAAAAATTCAAAGGTTGGAATTTCAATGTTCCGCGCTTTTTCTAGTGTTCCTGATAAATATCAGGAAAAGAGTCTTTCTCTTTCAAAAAGTATTTCTGAAAATTTTACTTAAAAATACACCAATTAGCAGGTGTATTTTTTGATTAAGTTAATGATTATGCATTTTGGGGAACATCTTACAATTGATGGATATGGCGGTCTTTTTGAAAAGCTAAATGATAAAAATGGTGTCTGATCCCACGTAGTATGTGAACCAGAGCTGGTGATTGACAACACTTTTTGGTTAATATAGTATGAAACTGAAGGATTAAGAAGCTTTGCGTTTTGCATATTTTTCCATGATCCTTGTTGTTCTTTGAAAAAATAAAGGGAGGTTGGTAAAACATGAAGTACAATAACCATCTGAATCCGATGAGTGTGAGAGAGTTTTATTCCGATTCTGCTATGCCACTTTTTTACCAGGAGTGGGCTAATAACTCTGGTAAAGAACCTTTGAGTTCCAAAAAAGTCAGAATTGCTATTACCGAAAAGTGTAACTTCGCGTGTCCATTTTGTTATAACGAAGGAATGTCTAATATTTCAAAGATATTGAGCGTAGGAGATATTAGGTTAATTGCCGAGGCAATATCTCCTTACGTTTCAGGATTAAAGATTGTTGGTGGTGAGCCTTTGTTACATCCTCAGTTTGGCGAGGTTGTTGAGCTCTGTTCTAAAACTTGTTCAACAACTGTCACTACTAATGGGTTTTTCCTTGACCGATGGACTAAGTATTTGGAGAGACTTACTGGAATAACGGTAAGTATCCAATCGCTCAACCCAGAAATCTATCGGTCCTTAATGGGTACTCGCTTTGGACCAGAAGTAGTATTAAGGCAGATATCCCTATTTACAGAAAAAACAGAGATACCAGTTTCTGTAAATTGCGTTTTGACAAATGAAAATTCTCCCTCGATTTTAAATTTCATCGAGGAAATAGTATCTTGTGGCGCCAATGCTGTAAATTTGTTGGGACTCCTTTGTATTACAGACAAGGACAAAGAGGGGTATTATCCCCTTACATCCATTGTTGCTATTCTGACCGACAAGTATGGTCAGCCCGAAGTTGTTTCAAGTACGAGATTGAGATTTAGAATAAAAGAAAGCGTCCACACAGATGTTGTATACCAATTCTGTATGGTGGGCTGTGGTGTTTGTCGAACCGACGGATTTATTCGATTCGATCCAACGCCTGCTATTTCTTACTGCCTAGCGTCAGGTCCCATATCGATAAAGGAGGAAATTGATTCGAAAGATCCCTTAAAAATTCGTCAGTTGTTTTTAAGGGCTGTAAACCAGATGGGTCAACCAACTGGTTATAAATACCAGGTTGTCTCCAGGAGACCAGACTCCAAGGGGATATACTCCTTATTGTAAAGTACACGAGGGGTGCATACATCTGCATCCCTTTTTCTTTATTATTTTTCTAGATAGTTATAAAATATATATCTTTATGTAGGGGTGGTAGAGGGATTACTAATTTGGGTGCAACCAAATTATTTAAAGGTTCAACTCCTTTCCCCTACTCTGCCATTTTTTAATAAAAATGAGAAAAATAACTAATAAATCTGAATTCAAAAAAGAATATCAAAAACAGTGTCTTTTCTTTGGTAAAAATTTAAAAGTTAAAGGTTTTATTAATACTAATATAATAAAAGTAATTGGTAGTAATTTAGAAATATATAAACAGATATTGTCTCAAGAAAAAAAGCCCATAAAACTAAAGTATATTTATGATAGAATAGAGAATTATAATAATTACTTAAAATTTTTAAGGAACGTATCAGAAAAAAATATCACAAAACCACCTCTTGCTCTTTATTCATCCACTGCAAACCTAATTAATAATGGAAATTATGATCTTAGAATTAATTATGTATTAAATATATTTAATACAAATCACCACTTCTTATTTATTTTTTTAGAAGAGCCTATTTTTCATTCCGATAAAGATTTTAAAATAACAATCGTAAAAGAAAAATTAACAATAGATTTTAAAAGACATAAATTTTTAGAAATAAAAAACAATATTTCTTATTGGGACAGAAAAATAAAAAGAGATATTGGGTCGTATATAGAAAATTTATCATTTAAAAATAAAGAATGGCTCAAAGAAAGATATTTTACGATTTTTGACTTTATTTTTAAATTAATTTTAGATTCTAATTCATATGAAGAACTATCAAAAAAAGTAGCAATTGACTGTTTGTTAATAGAAGGTTTCCAAGGAGTAATATTAAATCAATTAGATTTGATTGATCTACTAAAAAATAGAGTAGACTTCAGAGAATTATTTAATAATAAAGACATTGAAATAGATATAATAAAATGCTGTGTTTGCGATAAACAGCACATAGGTCCATTTAAAAGAAATCTATCCGAAGGAATTTCGTGTGGCGATTTAAACTGGTCTATTATATCTAATTCAAAAATAAGATTTAAAAAAGCTCTATTACCCTTTGTAGTATTATTTTACTTGAATATTATACCCGTATTATCTGATCATAATTATTCAGAAAAAATCAAGAAATTTGAATCGACGAATAAATTAGATAAAGAAAATATTTGGTTTGCCTTACGCAAAATAAAATTCATATCTCTTTTCAAAGAATCAATGACATATATTAATATTTTAGCCGAGGGAGTAAATAAAGATATATATAAGCATATTAAAAATTGGAATAATCAAAAAGCAATTATTATTGGCAATCAAAGCTTTTATAAATTGAAAAACAAACAAGCTGATTTTATTTCCTTAAATAAATCGAATTTTTCTAAAAATATATTGAATATTATAAAAAAGAGAGAAGAGTTAAGGGTACTCAAAAAGTGGCATGAGGCTGATGCACTGAAAATAAAGCTTATATACTTAGGGATTGATTTTATTGAATCTGGAGGTAAGACTTTAGTTAGGGAAATTGGCTAATTTTTTAATATCTAAAAAGAATACATTATGAATAATCCGCTCAAAGCTATCGTATTATTCTTTGAAGGAGAAATTTCAAGAATAGAGAAAATAAAAAAAATCAAAAAGAGAAGCAATAAATTTGTGGTTCTCTGTGGTCCAAGTGGAAGTGGCAAAAATATGATAATAAAACATCTTATTGATCATTACGATTTCAGGGGACTTCCTTCTTTAACCACAAGATCGTTACGAAAGGGTGATGGTGAGCTTGAGATATTGTCTATGGGCAGGGATGAATTTATGGAAAGGGAGCTCGATGGTAAAATATTTTTACCTGTACATAATTATGGTAACTTATATGGGTATGATATAAATACAGTATTAAATAGCATTATTCAGAAAAGTAGTATTGTTATTGAATCTCCTACAGCCAACTTAACGACAGATGTGGCGTATTTCTTACCTGAAGCCATGGTAATAGGAATAATACCATCAACTACTAATGAGTTAGAACATCAATTGAATCTTCGGGGACTAAATGAAAAAAGAGACAAAAGGATACGATTATTAAATACAGAAATTGAAAAAGAACATATTATGGGTGCTTCAGAATTAATGGAAATTAATCAAGTAGTTCCTATTCCCGGGGTACCACAAGATACGCTTTCTCAAATTGACAGACTAATGGAAGAAAAAGGATTTAAAAAGAAAATAGCAGAATAAATATTTATTCTATAAAAAGTGATGTAAGTTGACTAATTATTTCAATAGTGATAAATTAAACACAATTCAATTGCACCTTAAAAACTTAATAAAGTACGGGCGATTGATTGCAAGCATGGTCTATGAAACAACGAAAGGAAAATCTCATGTCTCAGTCAGTCTACCTCTTTGATACCTATCAAAGAGAGAAAAGGTTGTTCATTCCACTTGAACAAGGCAATATCAAGATATACACTTGTGGACCCACGGTGTATGACTACCCGCACATCGGCAATCTCCGTGCATACATTTTTGCGGATGTTCTTCGCAGGATGTTTGAATACAACGGATACAAAGTGCGACACGTGATCAATATCACTGATGTTGGTCATCTTACCTCTGATTCTGACTACGGCGAGGACAAAATGGAGTTAAGTGCCCAGAGACAAAAGCGTTCTGCATTAGAGATCGCCGATTTGTATACGGGAATCTTTAAACAGAATCTTTTTGACCTCAACATCAAAGATCCTACTGTCTGGTGCAAGGCGACCGATCACATCAGTGAGCAGATTGTCTTGATCCAACGGTTGGAGAAGGCTGGGTATACATATTTGACTTCCGACGGTGTCTACTTTGACACCTCTAAGCTGTCAAACTACGGTTATCTTGCTCGTTTGGATGTTGAAGGAATCGAGCCAGGTGCTCGGGTTGAGTTGGGAGAAAAAAGGAATCCGACCGACTTCGCACTTTGGAAACTCTCTCCGAAAGAGAAGACAAGGCAGATGGAATGGCCGAGTCCATGGGGGGCTGGATTTCCTGGCTGGCACATTGAGTGCAGTGCTATGGCGATGAAGTACTTGGGAGAGATGATAGATGTTCACACTGGTGGCATTGATCATATTCCAGTACATCATACTAATGAAATAGCGCAGTCGGAGTCCGTAACCGGTCAGAAGTTCGTCAACTACTGGCTACATGTGGCGTTTCTGACTGTCGAAAGTCAGAAAATGTCAAAGAGCGCAGGGACATTTATTACCTTGCAAGAGGTTATCGATCGTCACTACGACCCTTTGGCGTTTCGCTACATGGCACTGACTTCTCACTACCGCGCTGGTCTAAATTTCACATGGGATGGATTAAAGGGTGCTCAAAAGGCACTCGCCTCCTTACGTGAAAAGGTGTCTCAGTACCAGCGCAAAGAGGTGGCACCTGACGAAGAATCTCTGACGGAGTTTAGGAGTCGCATTAACAATGATCTGAACACTCCCCAAGCTTTGGCGTTTCTATTTGAGGTTGTCAGGTCAAATTTGCTTGACACTGTCAAGCGGGCAACCATGCTTGAGTTTGACAAGGTGCTGGGGCTCAAGTTGGATCAAGTTTCGGCGGAAAGCGATGTACCGCAAGATGTGGTGGAGCTCTTGGTCCAACGCCAACAGTTCCGCAGGGAGAAAAATTGGAAGGAATCCGACCGCGTTCGTCAGGAGATCGTCGCTAAAGGATACGATGTCGAAGATACGCCTGAAAGGTCACGAGTTGTCAAAAAAGGGTTGTAAAGATCACAATCTTAAATTCAAGAGGTTGTAGTACAAAAACTACAACCTCTTTTTTCTTATTACAAGGAAATGGGGAAATGGAAATGGGGACAGCCATTATTTGACAATAAAATAGAAACAGAAATAAAATCTATTTTGAAATTAAGTGGCTTACCGTCGCTTTTTTTTAAAAACTGTTGATTGTTTTATTGACAGGTGGTATTATTAGCACGATGAAGACAATAGAAAGAGGTAAGCAGATTTATACGCATAAAAATTCAAAGGTTGGAATTTCAATGTTCCGCGCTTTTTCTAGTGTTCCTGATAAATATCAGGAAAAGAGTCTTTCTCTTTCAAAAAGTATTTCTGAAAATTTTACTTAAAAATACACCAATTAGCAGGTGTATTTTTTGATTAAGTTAATGATTGATTTTACAGATTCAAAATCGGTAATTGGGCTCATCGCAGGCATTATTGCTTTTACGGCTTATATTATCTATATAATTTCAATATTAAAAGGCAGAACCAAGCCAAATAGGTCAACTTGGTGGATTTGGTCGTTTATGGGATTGGTGGTTGGACTAAGTTATTATTTATCAGGCGCCGTTAATACTATTTGGGTTCCAGTAGTTGAGTTTATAGGGCCATTATCTATTGCACTATTGTCTGTAAAATATGGAGAAGGGAAGTTGAGCGATAAAACAGACTTAATTTGTCTCGTTGGCGCGGTTTTGAGTGTAATTTTATGGATAATATTTAATAATCCTGTTATTGCTTTAGTAACCAATTTAGCGGCCGATTCATTTGCTATTGTTCCTACTATTAAAAAATCATATTTACGACCAGAAGGAGAAGATTTTTGGGCATGGCTTGGCACAGGCACCGCCGACAGTTTGAATTTCTTTGCTGTTGAAAGATTTTCCTTTGCGATTCTTATTTATCCGATTTATATGCTCGTTTCAGACCTTATTATAGTTATAGTATTATTAATGAAGAAAAAAGATATTATGAAAGATACTAGTTTTCTTAGAAAAAAAATATGAAAAAAGATTTATACGTTGCAAAAAGTAAAACTCACGGTAAAGGAATTTTTACCAAGAGAGATATAAAAAAAGGAGAAAATATTTGTATCATCAGGGGCCCAGAGATGTTTAAAATCAACAAAAACATGAAAGATGTTTTATCTCATCCAAATTGGGTAGGTTTTAAAATAAATAATTGGGTAGACCCAGTTCCACCATATAAATATCTAAATCATTCATGTGACGCTAATGCTGCAATTAAAGGTCGTAAAACTCTTATAGCTATTCGTGATATCAAAGAAGGGGATGAAGTTACTATAGATTATTCAACGATTGAGGCTGATTCTCGTTGGTATATGAAATGTGAATGTGGGAGTAAAAATTGCAGAGGTATAATAAAATCAATCCAAGAACTTCCGGAAAAAGTTTATAAAAATTACTATCCATATATTTCTAAAGATTTTCAGCGTGCATATGAGAGAAGTAATAAAAAAAACTAAAAATGGATAAAAAATCAAAAGTTTTAATATTTATTTTTTTAACAATAGTTATAGTGTCTATTTTTATTGCTTTTTATCGATATATAATATTAGAGGACATTACTTTTTATACTGATGAAGAATTATTCGAGCAATCATTATTAGAAGAATAATATTATGAGCACAGAAGTTTTAAAATTTATAGAAATGTGCCAGTGGGATCCAGCTCGTTTTTTAATTGTATCTGATAATGTATTTGGCCATCTTGTTTATTATTCTCATTTGTTGCCACTTATTTTATCACTTTTTCTTGTAGGTTTTATTTTTTTAAAGAACAAGAAAAATATTGTGGCGAGATGGCTCATCTTAACGGTAGCTTTACTTAGTATTTGGCTTTTTTCTGATTTAATACTATGGGCTACTGAAAATCCTACATTTACCATGTTTTTCTGGTCAATTATAAATATGATTGAACCAATGATTTATGTTGGAATGCTATTTTTTACCTATACTCTCATTGGTAGGAAAGACATTTCATTGAAAGGAAAAATAATAATTTTTATTCTACTATTGCCAACAGTTATTTTAACTCCAACTAGTTTAAATCTTACTCATTATGATCTTTCAAATTGTGACAGAGAAGCGATCGAGGGTCCCCTTGCATTTTATGGATACACCATTGAAATTATTTTTTCGCTATGGATTTTGGGATTTGGATTAAAAAGATTTATTGAAGCAAAAATTATTGAAGAAAAGAAAAAAATTGCTTTATCTATTTTTGGTATCGTATTTTTTTTATTATCTTTTGCTATGGGAAATGTAATAGGAAGTCTTCTTGTAGATTGGACTATTGGGCAATATGGTCTTTTTGGTATTCCGGTATTCATAGCTCTTCTTGCATATTTAATTATCAGATATAAAACTTTTAATATAAAACTTGTAAGCGCGCAGGTGCTGGTGGCGACGCTTTGGATTGCCCTTTTTGCGGTACTTTTTGTGAGAACAATTGAAAATGTAAGAGTTATTGTTTCCTTGACTTTAATTCTTTTCCTTATTGTTGGAATTTTGCTAGTTCGTAGTGTTTTGAGAGAAGTTAAACAAAAAGAGGAAATAGCAAAAATGGCTGAGGATGTTAGGGAAGCCTATGTAGTTGAAAAACAAGCCAAGGAAGAGCTGGCAAAATTAGATAAAGTTAAAAACCAATTTGTGCAACAAACCCAGCACGACTTGCGTACTCCTTTAACCTCAATTATGGGATATGCAGATTTGTTGGTAAACGGAACTTTTGGCAAGCAAACTAAAAAAACGGTAGAAGTAATTAAAAAAATGCAAGTGGTGTCGCAAAATATGATAAAAAAGGTTAACGACTTTTTGGATATAACGCAGTTTCAGCTGGGGAAGAATCCAGTGCTGTTAAAGCCTGATGTTGAGCTAAAACCAATTTTAAAGGAAATAATAGATGAGTTGAGTTTTGTGGCAAGTCAAAAAGGAGTGTATTTAAAGATAGAACCTTTTGAATTTAGCCAGGCCTTCGGCTCTAAGTCTCAGGCTCGAAGAGGCAAGAAACAAAAAGATTTTATGATTAAAGCAGACAGAGAAAAACTGAAAACAGCGTTGTTTAATATTGTTGATAATTCAATAAAATATACTATCAAAGGGGGAGTCACTATTAAAGTTCAAGACGGCAATACGGTAAAAATTATTATCATTGATACCGGAATTGGTATGTCGCCAGAAAGCCTGAAAACATTATTTAACAGGATGTTTGAAAGAGACGAAAAAGCCAAAGAAGTTGCCGAAGGCAAGGGCATAGGACTATATTTATCTACTCAAATTATCAAAGCCCATAACGGTAAAATCTGGGCAGAGTCGGAAGGCGAAGGAAAAGGTTCAGTATTCTACATTGAATTACCATTGTAAAGAACTGCCCTTTAAATTCTGCCTAAATTTTCACAAAGGGGGTCGGGGAAATTGGGTATTTCCCCGTGTAGGAAATTATTCAAAACCGAGGGTTGTGAAAGAGCGAGGAACGAGCGATAAATTTGTGGCGAGTCGGAAGGCGAAGGTAAGGGCTCCACTTTTTATGTTGAGTTGCCGGTTGGTTAGGATTTAGATTATTTGTTTTTTGTTGCATATATTTAGAATCTTTTTTGTGCCATCAGAAATATTTAATTTATAAAAATTTTCATCCGATGAATTTAGCAGATAATAATTACTGTGTTCAGACTGGTCTATTTTAATATTACCTGGTTCAGTTTCAATGAAGAAATTAAATTGTCTTGTCTTCTTGCCGGAACTAGAAGCGTAATCAAATGAACCAAGATAAGCAATAATATCAGTTATTACAAGATTAGTTTCTTCTTTGACTTCTCTGGCCAGAGCTTGCAATAAATTTTCATCAGCATTCACGCCGCCACCGGGCAATACCACAAGCCCGCCCAAAAAATCGGATAAAGCTCTTTCTAAAAGTAAAAACTTATCATTATTTTTAATAACCGCTCTTACCACAATTTTTTGAATATTGTCTTTTTTTGCTTGTTCCAGTAATTTTTGAATTGTTTTTTTGGATATATTTGACTTCATAAAATTTAGTTTTCTAATTATACCATCTACATTATTCTAAAACAAACACGATATAAATATAAAAAATGGCTTGATAAAGGTGTTTGACAATGATATGCTGAAAACAGAAGGGAGGCAAACAACCTCTCTAAAGCCACTTTGCTGGTGGCAATTCAAACAGTGTGTATGAGCGAAAGGGGCGTTCACTATTATCCTTCCTATGAAATGGTTCAAGCACTTGTGGAACATGCCCATCCCGTCCTTCAAAAAGATGGACGACATGTGACTGCCAGTGTTATTGATTTCATTTCTAGAAAGTTTATAGATGCGTATGGCAAAGGAATTCAAGAGAAGGATATCTTATCGAAGTTTTGGGTACCCTTGGTTGATGAGAACGGTAAAATCATCGGGAAACTATACACCGATGGAATAACCGAAGTTGACTAGAAAAATATGAGGCACTTTTTGCAAGGGTGCCTTTTTATTTAAAAGCATTTATAAAATTAAATTTTAGTGGTATATTTATTTATATGAATTATCCAAAACACATTGTAGCCACTGCTTCCTTGGTATGTAATAAAAATAACCAGGTTTTGCTAGTTAAAACAAAAAGGCGAGGATGGGAAATGCCAGGCGGGGTCATTGAAGAAGGCGAAGATGTTGCCTCGGCTTTAAAAAGAGAAACTTTAGAAGAAGCTGGTGTTACTATAACTATCAAAAAATTTGTTGCGTTTTATTCCAATATTAAAGACAGTATCGTGATTTTAGATTTTATCTCAGAATGCGAAGGAGGTCTTCCAAAAAACGTAAAAGATATTATTGATGACAATGAAATAACGGACGTGGCTTGGTTTTCTAAAGAAGATGCGATGGTAAACGTAACCGACAAGATTATGTCTTATAGATTAAAATGGTTATTAGAAAACAAAAATAATGTACGTTATGCATATTATTCCAAAGATCCTTTTAAAGTGATATCAGAGACTGTCTTCTAATATTTTTATCTAAAGTATAGTAATTCAATTTTAATTAAAATTTACCATCTCCATCTCCATGTTCGGAACATTCATAAACCAAGTTCCCGCCAAGAGGCGAGGAGGCTCGCCCAATTCATGGGCGGCTAATATTGGACCACTAACTGGGAAATGGGGACAGCCACTATTATTAGAAATGAAATATAAAATATACGCCAAAAGGGGGAGTGGATATAAAATTTCAAACTAACGAGGCAAAAAATAATAATAGTGTAAAAATTATAGTGTCCGACACTGGAATCGGCATTCCTCCAGAAAAAATTAAAACTTTGTTTGAAACAACATTTGAAAGGGGAGAAGAAGCTAAAAAATGGCCACTGTAGGCAGTGGCGTTGGACTATATTT
>ERZ1292625.34-Hain-H41-01um-R1-34-length-223845-cov-12_pt6 | contig 56676 bp, 65 predicted proteins | sample MGYA00564400_ERZ1292625 | MGnify/ENA primary metagenome ERZ1292625 (study PRJEB36523, sample SAMEA6512639) | groundwater metagenome | collected 2019-01-08 | study: AquaDiva: Metagenomics assemblies of 32 groundwater samples | reverse complement strand
CAGTGATAATACCCGCAAGGAGAAGCATGCCGAGGATCATGACGCCATTCGTCACACCGCGGGTATAAAGGGGCTGATTCATGTGTATACGGAGAAAGTGTCTAATAATTAATTTCTTGGCGGTGTACTCGGGTTAAGTACCCACGACTCGAGGCTGTGTAAGCGTATTCTAGCACCTTTGGCTCAAGCAAATTGAGGGTACTCGGGTCACTCCGATACTAAATTGTCTTGGCGGAGTCGACGGGACTCGAACCCGCAACCTCTCCCGTGACAGGGGAGTGCTCTAACCAGTTGAGCTACGACTCCAGAACGAAATCGATTATAGCAAAAAACGTTCCGAAATCAATCTCTTTTAGTGCCGGGGGAGGGACTCGAACCCTCGACCTTCTCTTTATGAGTGAGATGCTCTAACCACCTGAGCTACCCCGGCATCAGGTATCCGTAGGATACAAAAAAGGAAGGTATCTGACAACCAAGAGTGTTACGCGAAGCGTGCGGTACGGGCACGGTGCGATTCGTGAAGAAGAACGACAAGTCCAGCTATCGCGAGTGTCATATTTTTTATGACGAATTCTCCGGCAAGCGAAAGGATGGGAAAGTGTGGCTGGAAGACGATTTCTGTCCCCATTATGAATGAAAGGAATGTACCGGCGAGATGTAGAAGAAGAAGGACGTGCACGATGGGGCGTGCCTTGTTTACCAGAAGCCCGATACCAATCGCTGTTTCAAAAACACCGAGGAATATGAGACCGGGCGGCACTGCGAGTGTTGGCATGACCGCATTGATGAGATCAAAGACGGGGTTAAATCCAAATATCTTGAGAAGCCCAAACCAGACAAAAATAATGGCCAAACTGTAGCGAAGGATTACAACAATTTTGTCCTCGTAGGCGCGTTTCAGATGGGGAAGAGTGTTATTTGTCAATTTCATACTGTGCATTATACTTTACAGCATATATCAGATTTGTATTAGCCCATGTAGTTACTTATGACAACTTTTTCAAAGAAAGAAGCGCTTACATTTGGATGGAATACGTTTAAGAAAAATCCATGGATTTTTGTAGGCATTGCAGCATTTCTTGCGATTGTCTCCCTTCTCTTCCAGCAGGTAATGCCCAAGGAACACTCTTTCGTGGAATTAGTGCTTGGAATTGTTACGACAGTAATACAGTGGTGGTTGTATCTCGGTCTTACACGAATCACTCTTGCTGCGTACGCTGGGTCCCCGATTTCATTTAAAATGCTTTTTGGTGAATCGTGGAATATGCTCTGGCACTACATCGTTGCGATGGTCGTGACCATCGTCCTTGTCTGTATCGGTCTCGTGCTCCTTGTCGTGCCTGGTATTATCGTGCAGATCATGCTCTCCCTTTCCGTCTTCTTGATCGTGGAGAAGAACATGAAGCCGATCGAAGCACTCAAAGAAAGCCGTCGGTTAACGAAAGGACACCGGTGGAATATGTTTCTCCTCTTCCTCCTCTTGGCGCTCGTGAATGGTGTTGGACTTCTTCTTGTCGGTGTCGGGCTTCTTGTGACGATTCCCGTGACGTTTCTTGCGCTGACGTGGATGTATAAGGAAATCGAGAAGGGTGTACAACTTGAACCAGTTTCGAACACACCTCTCATTACACCTACACCAAAACTCTAGGGTTTTGCACTGAAACTTTCTCTGACGTATAGTAAACAACGCGCTTCAAGGCGCGCTGTTTACTGCCCGGGTAGCTCAGTTGGTAGAGCGCGTCCATGGTAAGGACGAGGTCGCCGGTTCAATCCCGGCCCCGGGCTCCGAATTTTGGTTGTGGCCGGGATTGAACGCGAAAGGGGTCGGGGAAACTGTAGTTTCCCCGTGTCGGAGAGCAGCGAAGCGCTGAGCACCGAGGGTGCTCAGAGAACGTCAGTGAGTGAAATGCCCGGCCCCGGGCTCAGAGTCATAGGACTTGGAAGTTAGAAGTGGGCAGTTAGTAATGAGAATGTGATGTGGTTGCCGTATAGTTGTTTTTGTCTCCTGCTTTTTATTTCTGTAAGTAAAAACGTGTTCGTTCGTTATACTATACATGACGCTTATTGCAGTACTAAGCGCCGAGTTGTATTACTAGACGATTATTAAGTAATAACCTACTTTATATTATTTATGAAAGAAAAATTTCTCAAAGCATTAGCGGCCGCTGTTGTTGCCGTTGTGGTTATTGTCGGAGCATTCGCTCTTACAAGCACAAACCGTGTCTATGCGGCAACAAACTCGAATTCTTCTGCTGAACAAACGCTCGAAAGCATTCTCATGAAAATCATCGAGCTCTTGAAAGAGCAGATTGCTCTTTTGAAGGGTGACTCAAGTAACGATGACAATAGTGATGACGATTCTTCATCGAATGGTCAAAAAGAAAGCGCGGCATCACACATTCAAAATGCCGAGAAGGAGATTGAAAAAGCACAGAGTGACTTTGATGATGCAGAGGACGATGGCGACGATGTTGGAGATGCTGAAGACCTTATTGATGATGCGGAAACAAAGCTCGCTGAAGCCAATGACGCCTATGACGATGGTGAATATGGTGAGGCAAAAGACCTTGCTGATGACGCAAAGGAACTCGCAAAGGATGCGCGAGATGAGGTAGATGGTGATAGTGACGGAGATGACGACGATGACGATGATGACGACGATGACGACGACGATGACGACGATGATGATGACGATGATGACGATGATGACGATGATGACGATGATAATGACGATGAAAACGATGCGCAGGATGCGCTCGATGACGCCGAGGACACGATCAATGATGCCCAGGATGCCTTTAACGAAGCAGAGGACAATGACGAAGACACTGGCGATGCAGAGGGTCTCATTGACGAGGCAAACGATCTTCTCGATGACGCGCAGGACGCGTTTGATGATGAAGATTGGGATGGGGCAGAAGATCTTGCCAATGACGCTGAAGACAAGGCGGACGAGGCAATGGACGAACTCGACTAAAGATTCTTATTTCGAGGCAAAAACCCGCCATATGGCGGGTTTTTGTGTTATAATCCGCCGGTATTAAAGGCCACCTTAGCTCAGTTGGTAGAGCACTACTTTCGTAAAGTAGGGGTCCCCAGTTCGATCCTGGGAGGTGGCTCAAAAACTGTACGGAGAATGTTTTGTTATACTGATACTCGTGAACGAGACGATGCAAGAGCGCATACGAGAACTCGAAGCGGCCATGGGTGCCGCCGATTTTTGGTCGAATAAGGACTCTGCTCAAAAGATAGTCAGGGAATACCAAGATCTCAAAGAGCGAGCAGAGGGGCACGGCTCTCATGACGCTGGAAATGCGATTATGACGATTTTTGCGGGTGCGGGAGGTCTCGACGCAGAGGACTTCGCTCACATGCTGGTCGGCATGTACACGGCATACGCGAAGGGCAAGGCCTGGCCTATAACACTTCTTCACAAGAATGAGAATGATCACGGCGGGGTCAGGAATATCACATTTGAGATAGACGGCAAAAATGCATACGGAACACTTAAGAATGAGTCAGGCGTGCACCGACTGGTCCGTATCTCGCCTTTCAATGCAAAACAACAACGGCACACTTCATTTGTAATGGTTGAAGTGTTGCCAAAATTCGAAGACACGAAGGAGGACGATATCCCGGTGGCGGAAATCGAGTTTCAATTCGCGCGTTCGGGTGGTCCCGGAGGACAAAATGTTAACAAACGAGAAACAGCGGTGCGTGTTGTCCATATTCCGACAGGGCTCACGGCTCATGTTGACACAGAACGAAGTCAAGCACAGAATCGCGCGGTGGCACTTTCAATTTTGCGCGCAAAACTGTATCATAAAGAGGAAGAGGATCAGAAAAAGATTGCACGCGGGCTCACCATTTCGAGTACAACAGATGCGGAATGGGGAAATCAGATACGCTCATACGTCCTCCATCCGTATAAATTGGTAAAAGATCATCGCACGAATGTTGAAGTCCGTGATACGGAGAAAGTGCTCATGGACGGAGCTATTGACGAGTTCATTGAGGCGGAACGGCTTCTCCAAACATAACCACTATGGATCAAGAAGAAACACAACACATGATTTTATTTGACGACGTATCGAAGACATACGCCGACACATCGGTGGCGCTTTATAACGTCTCTTTTTCAGTTGCGTCGGGAGAATTTGTTTCGATTGTAGGCCACTCGGGAGCGGGCAAGACGACTCTTTTGAAACTCCTTCTTGCCGAGGAACATCCAACAGAAGGAAAAGTATTCTTAGGAGCACAGAATGTTCACGAGCTCTCACGTAAAGAAGTGAGCGCGCTTCGCCGCCGAATCGGAATGATTTTCCAGGATTTTCGATTACTCCCACAAAAGACAGCATTCGAAAACATTGCATTTGCAATGGAGGCGGCGGGGCGAACAGATGACGAGATCGAAAGTGACGTTCCGTATGCACTTGAGCTTGTAGGGCTTGCAGGAAAGGCGTGGAAATTTCCCCAGCAGATGTCGGGGGGTGAGAAACAGCGTCTTGCGATAGCGCGTGCAATCGTGAACCAGCCAGATGTTCTCGTTGCGGACGAACCCACAGGAAATCTTGACCCTTTGAATACGTATGAAGTTGTGCAAATCTTGAAGAAGATTAATGATCTTGGAACGACGGTTGTCCTTACAACGCACAATAAGGGGGTGATTGATTCACTTGAGAAGCGGGTCATCACACTTGAAAACGGACGTGTCGTCAGAGACAATAAAGAAGGACGGTACGCAATATAAAAACCAACAACCAACAACCTACGACCAACGACCAACAACCTACGACCAACAACCGACGACGAAACCAAACTAAAACCAATCACTAACTGCTCACTCCCAATCTCCAACTCCTATGTTATGGACAAACACCAAAAGAATACTTGAAGCAGGATTCGTGAATTTTTGGCGAAACGGGTTCGTGTCGCTCGCATCCGTTCTCATCATGGTCGTGACCCTTTTTACCCTAGGTGCGATGCTTTTTTCGAGCGCTGTTCTCAACAGTTCTCTCGTACAACTTCGTGAAAAAGTGGATGTGAACGTCTATTTCATGACGGATGCGTCCGAAGAAGATATTTTGGTATTGAAAGAAGAACTCGAAACTCTACCGGAGGTTGCACTCGTCGAATATGTATCGCGCGAACAAGCACTCTTGAACTTCAGGGAACGTCACCAAGACGATCAGACGATACAAAATGCTCTTGCGGAACTCGAAGATAACCCTCTGGGCGCATTCTTCAACGTGAAAGCGCGCGAGACATCACAGTATGAATCAATCGCGACATTCCTTGAGAGCGAGGCGGCACTTGGAGCGGGGGATCGTGTCATCGTCCAGAATATTAACTACTTTGATAACAAACCGGTCATCGAGAAGCTCGCGGAAATTATTGATTCCGCAGAACGGCTCGGATTCGTGCTTTCCATCGTCCTTATTCTTCTCTCGCTCATCATTACGTTTAACACAATCCGACTTGCGATTTACACGGCGCGCGAAGAGATCTCGGTCATGCGACTTGTGGGAGCGAACAACAGCTATGTTCGTGGACCGTTTGTGGTTGAGGGGGTTATGTACGGCGTTTCAGCGGCGATTATTGTTCTTGCTCTCTTTTACCCTCTGACACTTTGGATCGGACCATTTACAGAGCGATTCTTCGGCTCAATGAATCTCTTCTCGTACTATCTTGGTAATTTTGGACAGATCTTTCTCATCATCCTCGGTGCGGGAATTGTCCTCGGTGCTCTCTCGAGTTATCTTGCGGTGCGGAGATATCTTAGGGTTTAGACCCCACTCTTCTAATGACCGGACACTCGGTGTCCGGTCATCGACATTGGGTGCGGTGTTGTGTATGGGGTTGATAAAAATCTGTCCAACGAGGATACTACTGGTAGACGAAGAAAGGAGAGCGCGATGGACATCTCGTCGTTCAGAGATCTGCCGGTCTGCCAGCGTGCGATCGTGACAGCTCTACGGCAGATCGGGGGACGGGCGAGTGTTCGATATGTTTTTGCTCGTCTTGTCCCCCGAGCGCGTCAACAGAGTTTTTTTACAAGAGAGGAGGTTCATAGGAGTATCATCCAGCTACTGAAGTCGCAGGTCGTGTGGTTGGATGAAGAGTACCCAACATGGCGTCTAGAGAAGCAGACGCCGGCGGCCGCGGCCAAAAACCTGGTCGCGATTGCCTTGCGGCCGAGGTAACGCCTCGGCCGTTTGTTTTTACATACACCCCTAGATGAAATAGGGAATGAAAATAAGCAGGCCGACGATAAGGGCGGTAATGGACGTTATGAGCACAGCTCCTGCCGCAACATCTTTGGTGTCGCGCGCATACGGATGATATTCGGGCGATGTTAGGTCCATATCGATTTCGATTGCCGTATTGAATGCTTCTGCGGCAAGCACTATTCCTCCGACAAAGATGAGGAGGATCCACTCAGTGTGCGTGATTCCGCAATAAAAGCCGAGAAAGAGCGCGACGCAGAATATGACGATATGTATCCACGCGTTGTGAGTTGTTGTGAGAAAGATCCACAATCCTCGTCCCGCGTGTGCGAAGCTCTTTGCCCGTTTTACCAAAGAGAAGGCCTCTTTTTCTTTAGGTGTTTCCATATGCTGAGATTGTTTGTGGTGATGTTGTACTGTATCTCAGTAGCTTTATAATCGCAATTACCGCAAGTATTTGAAACCCCGCCATCGAGAGCATTGCCCATCGGTATCCGCCGGCGGTAAGCGCAATACTCCACACCAACGGTCCTGCGATTGTCGCAGCGCGCTCTGAAATAGCGTAAATTCCAAAGGTGTAGTGCATGAGGTTTTTAGGAACAAGGGCGATGAGGAGTTGCCTCGAAACTGAAAACGTTCCACCAATCAAAAGTCCAACGACGATAGTGCCTATAAAGAAAAGAGTGTGACTTGATGCCAAAGACACAGTGGTGATAACTGGTATCCAACAGAGGAGGATACCTGCCAGAACATTTTTTGCATGAAGCTTGTCTGCAAGCCATCCAAAAATCCAAGCCCCTAGTGCGGCGGATGTAATGGTGATGAGTACTAGAGTACTGATTTGATTGTTGGGTATTTTGTATACTTCTACGGTAAATATTGAGTAGTTGTTAACGAGGGTGGTGACTGCATCGCTGAACAAAAAGAATGCGAGAAAAAAATAAAGGAGAATCTTGTTGGAAAAGATTATTTTCAAGAGTTCTCGATGAGATACGTGTTCTATCGGTTGTGGCTGGTCCGTACGCACGAAGATACTTTTACTCACGAGAAGCGGCAAAGCGCCGAGGATAAAAAGTATCGCGCAGGGAATGAGTGTTGCCAGTATGGGGTCTACTCCGAATGCGATTGTTCCCGAAATTATGGGAATAGAAATAAGCATTCCGCATATCTGACCGATGTAGTTTGACGTAAAACCGATACCCGAGATCTTTCCTCGATTCGTTTCTGTGGAGATGTTACTAAGGAGCGGGTTATAAAAGACGAACGAGAGTTGGTAGAAGAAGTTTCCGATACCAAAAAAGAGCGCCGACCATCCAACGGGGAAGGCGAGAAGTGCACTGCCAATCGCGAGAGTGTAGAAAACAAAACATCCCCACGTTGAAAGCGATAGATACTTTTTACCGTTTCCAAACCGGTCAGCTCTCTTTCCAAAGAATGGTGCACAAAATAAAATCGCGACTGAGCCAAAGATAAATGTCGCGTTGTACCACCAATCAGAGAGTCCTTTGTTGACGACAAGCCAGCGCGAGAAATAGATGAGGAACGTTATGAAGACAAGAGAGTTCGCAAAATCGTACAAACTCCATATAAATATCTTTTTCTTCATCCCGTTAGAGGTTTAGTATTGTAATAGCATTTGTTGGTACTGTCGTCTGGATACCGTAGGGGGACGTTTATCTTGCTGTTGTTCGCGACTTCTGTTTCGCTGTTCCTATTTAAACGCTAGTTGGAGCGATTGGGGCGGAATTGGTAGAGCCACGGCGAACGGTTTTCCATGATGTATATGATATCACGTCTTTTTGTTTGGTTGCGCAGAAACCCTTTATTTTTAGCGTTTTTTATTGTAAGTTAGGTATTGCTAGCTATTTTTCTGCCGGATCGTCTAATGGTAGGACACATCCCTCTGGAGGATGGTATCTTGGTTCGAGTCCAAGTCCGGCAATAAGTGACTAATAAATATGACGAATCAAGACAAACCAAAGCATAAGAATTTTCAAATTGCAGACTTAATCAAAAAGATAAAGACCTTTTTGTCGGATGAAAAGCCTTCAGATATTTTGATTATAAAAGCTCACTTACTCTGTGAGTACTATATAAACCAGATATTAATTTTAAGAGAAGCCTGCTCTCTTAAGGACATGGAGTCTTTTACTTTTAATGAAAAGATTCAAAAAGCATTTAATTTAGATGATTTGTTAGAAAAACGCACTTTCGATTACGTAAATCGACTAAATAAATTACGCAATAAGGTCGGTCATGAATTGGAATATACCTTATCTGAATCAGACGTTGATGCTCTGGGCTATGTTCAAGGGAAGGAGTATATCTTGGAAAAATATGATTATGAAACCGATTTAGAGAGACTGAGAAATGTCCTTAATACTATTGTTATTGACACAGCTTTATTGTTAATAAGTAGTATCAAGGTAGAGAGACAAAAAGTTAAAACTACACCTGAAACTAATTAATTCAGGGTTCCAACATCGTAACAAACTGCCAAAATATGAAAGTAGTTGTTGTAAATAATCAAGACGAAATTCTTAGGTATGTAGACAAGAAAGACAGAACCTCCGAAGATATTATTCGTGTGTCGGGGCTTTGGATTTTTAACTCAAACGGTGAATTACTAATTGCACAAAGAGCTCTAGATAAAAAACATGATCCAGGGAAATGGGGACCTTCTGTAGCAGGGACAGTAGAAGAAGGAGAAACCTATGTTTCCAATATTCTTAAGGAGACCAAAGAAGAGCTGGGTGTATCTTTAACTGAGGACGAACTTGTACAGAGCACGCATCGGTACGTCCAAACCTCCCATAAATATTTTGTGCGGATATTTTTTGTTGAAATGGATGTTCCAATTTCAGCTTTTAAAGTTCAGGCCGAGGAAGTTGAACAAGTCAAATGGATTTCTGCCCAAGAGTTACAAGAATGGTTTGTCCAGGCTCCCCAGGACTTCATTTTATCTTTTGGAGACGCTCTTCAAGACTATATTCGATTTTCAACAAATTGGTTGAAAAGCTAATTAGTTCCACCATCATCCCACGCAGCCATACGCACAAACCCCGCCAACAGCACGGGGCTTGGCGGGGAGGGAGGGGTGTTCTAAAAAGACGACTGCTCAGTCGAGTTCTGCTCGAAGCATGAGCAGGAGGAGTACGGTGACGATCACTAGCGCCCGTGTCGCGTATACCTTGGGAAGGAATGTGTCCTTCCAGGTTCGCGGTTTTACTGCTCCCTCCCCATCCTTTTTGGGAAGGTAAGCGGAAACCATCGCAAACACACATGCAAACCATATGGGAATCCAAGAGCTCCATGGCTCCGGGTTTTCATCCACGGTGAGCATGCGCGCAATGAGCGGCAGATACCCGATCACCATCAGTGCCTGGATGGCGAGGTTTGATAAGAACGGGCTCTTGCTCCGCCACCAGAAGATCAGCACGACTCCTGCGATTGCGAGATTGCTGATTTCGAACCAGGTAAACCCCGATCGTACATTGTTGCCGAAGATGCTGATGGTGGCCAGGATGAGGGCGGTCACGACCAGATCAACGGTGTTACCGATGTTGTCGACGAGGCTGTGGTGATCTGTGGTCCAGTAGGTCCAGAATGCGATACCTACCGAAACCGTGAGCACCAACCAGCTAGCGAAGACGGGGTCATTTTTTCCAACAATGGTGAGCCAGCAGTAACGCAGGCCAGCCCACATCATCAGAATTGTGACCATCAAAGCGGATATCTTGCGCACCGCGGACCCCCTTTCTTTGAGAGGAACAATTCAGAACTTTAGACTTCTGATGTAACTTTACAAGATATAATAGATAACGTCAAGAACCACCATTGATGTTAAAATATGGATTCCACCATCATCCCACGCAGCAAATACATAAGTTCTTGGATGACATATCTACATGTTGAAAAATCTCATTTTTGATTTTGACGGTGTTATTGCAGACACCCATGATATTAATTGGTTTCTCAGCCACGAGCATGATGAGACCGCGACGTATGAAGATTTTCTGGCGCATCATGATGGAAATGTCTATGCAGAACCAAGAATTAAGTTTAAACCAGAAAGTTCACACCTCTTTTTTGATGAGTATAGAAAAAGAGTAACTACCAGCCATTTAGAAAAGTCGATAGAACCATTGAAAAGATTAAAGGAAAAATATTCTCTCTATATAATTTCGAGTACCAGCGAGCCCGTTATAAAAGAAATCTTGGAGAAAAGTCAGATATTAGATATCTTCGTTCGGATACTGGGGCAAGAAACCCATGAATCTAAAGTTGAGAAATTTAAAATGTTAATAGAGAACGGCGTTGTTACATCAGAGAATACGGTTTTTGTTACCGATACTTTAGGAGATATAAAGGAGGCGCATAAAGTAGGTATTAAAACCATAGCCGAGACATTCGGGTTTCATAATAGGGAAAGATTAGAGACAGGGGAGCCTTTTAAAATTGTTGATTCTTGGGAAGAAATTGAAAGAACTGTTGATGGGTTATAATTACTTTACCATTGTCCCAAATGGCCAATAATATCAAGTCCATGAATATTCCAACTGTCACATTTATATATGCGTATCCCCTGGATGTCGGGAGAAGGCGACTTTTTGAAGAAAAGAATCTGGGATCATACCCATCACTCGAAGAGGTCAAGAAGGTAATACAACATTGGGAGCACGTTTGGCAAGAAACAAATCAAGATAATAAAGTGATGCAGAAATTGGTTGAAGTATCGCGTCGTGTGCCAAAAAGAGCACTAGAATGTTTTGTATTCGGCGGAGGATTAAATCCAATGTCGACTCCGTTTCTTATGCCGACGATGGCCCGCGGTGGTACGACAAGATCAGATGAAAATTTTATAGAGACCATGATCCACGAATTGCTCCATATTTTTGTGATGCATGACGCCGATACCTACTGGTCAATGGTGCGGGAAAAATATTCTAAAGAAACACCTCTTACTCAAAATCATATAATTATCTTTGCCATGCTTGCCAAAGCGTATCAGTATCTCTTTGGTCAAATGCCGCCAAGTTTTTCAGGGGGAGACCTGCCGGAAGAATACTCGCAAGCGATAGATATAGTTAAAGACGTTGGCTACGAACAAGTTATCGCTGAATATAACACCCTAGTGCAGTAATCAGGATGGTTCTAACATCGTCCCACGCAGCCAACACGCTAGTTTAGTGTCCGGAAGAATGGCCTTTTTACTTCATATTGGACGTGTAAAGCCAGCTTTACTACTCTCTAGTGAGCGTCTATAATCAGACATATGCAGGAGAAGATAAAAAATGAGGTAAGCAAATATAGAACACAGATGGGCGTGACTCAAGAAGAACTCGCGTCCAAGGTGAATGTCAGTCGGCAGACCATCATTGCTTTGGAGAAGGGGAACTACACGCCATCAATTTTACTGGCCCTAAAGATAGCGGGGTTTTTCAAAATGCCCGTTGAAAAACTATTCAAAATATCCTATGAGAAATAATCTTTTAGAAACACTGGTGACCGCGTGTTTGATTGCGCTTGCAATTTTACTCCTCAATCCTTTTCAGTTTTGGATGCCTGATGTGGTAGTGATTTGTTTGCTTGCTGTCACACTTGGCCTTTTTGGTATATTCGCAAGCTTTATACTTCGAGAAAGGGTGGCTGATGAACGCGAAGGGTTGCATCGCACCTTGGCAGGTAGAAATGCGTTTCTTGCGGGCTCTGGAGTGCTCACGCTTGCGATTGTTGTTCAGGGCTATACCCACTCTGTTGACCCATGGCTGGTGATAGCGCTGGTTGCCATGATTATCGTAAAAATTTTGACCCGTATTTGGAGTGACAAAAACCTCTAAGGGATGCCCTATTTATCCACTAAGTAGATGTAAAGTGTGCTTTACATCTGTTTTGGTTTTTATTACACTTATATCTATAACTAAATAGAATTAGTAGTTAATTATTTTTTATGAATAAAACAACAGGAATTATTATTGGAGTCGTTGTCGTGGTACTCATCGCTGGAGGTATGTATGCATCAGTGAACAAGGGCGATGATGGAATGATGGACGCATCTTTAAAAGCGAAAGACGAGGACCAGATGATGAAGGACGACCCAATCACACAAGATGGCAAAACCAACACGGTGGATGAAAGCGACAAAATGATGAAGGCAGGGTCGTATGAGGCATACGCGCCCGAAAAACTCGCGCGAGCCGAAACGGGCGATGTTGTGCTGTTCTTCCACGCATCATGGTGCCCATCATGCCGAGGATTGAACAGCGATATTGAGAAAAATCTTAGTGCGATACCGCCCGAGGTAAGCATCTTGAAGGTTGATTACGATACGGAGTCGGCGCTGAAGAAGAAATACGGAGTGACGTATCAGCACACGCTCGTACAAGTGGATGCAGATGGCGCGATGATTAAGAAATGGAGCGGTAGCCCAACACTAAGTAGCTTGGTATCGCAAATCAATTAGCATGATTTTCCTCGGTATATCAATTTTGGCGGGCATACTCACGATTCTTGCGCCGTGTATATTGCCACTCCTCCCGGTGATAATAGGCGCGTCCGAAACAGGTGGGCGCCACATAGGAGGGCGAGCACTTGTGGTTATCGGCTCGCTATCTGTCTCCATTATTGTTTTTACGCTTCTTCTTAAGGCGTCAACGCTCCTTATTGATATTCCACAGGTATTTTGGAGTTGGTTTTCGGGTGTCATTATCATCTTGGTTGGTCTTGCGATTGTGTTTCCATTGCTTTGGGCAAAGGTGCCGTATGTAAACAAAATCAGCTTAATTGGCAACAAAGCGGTTGGGGCGGGGTATCAGAAAAAAAACTATACAGGAGACGTGCTGATTGGGCTGGCACTCGGTCCGGTCTTTACGACCTGCTCGCCGACGTATTTGTTTATAATCGCAACGGCACTGCCCGCAACGTTCCTTACCGGATTTCTCTATCTTATTGGTTTTACACTTGGCTTAGCACTCGCGCTCCTTCTTGTTGCGTATTTTGGACAAAGTATCGTCAATGCACTTAGTGCTCGCATGAACACCACGGGGCGGATAAAACAGATCTTCGGTGTACTCATCGTTTTAGTTGGAATCGCGATACTGACCGGATTCGATAAGAAGATTGAGACATTCATTCTTGATTCAGGATACGGCGCAACAATACAGCTGGAGAATACATTCATCGAACGATTTGCTCCGACGGGTGCGTCGACAGAAGAAAGTCGTGGTGATGGCGCGTACGAAGTCATTACTTTGGCGGGGGGATGTTTCTGGTGTACAGAAGCGTATTTCCAGGAAGAAGAAGGAATCATTGATGCGGTTTCGGGATATGCTGGTGGAAGCGAAGACAGCGCTTCGTATCTGATGGTTGCGAAGGGAACGACGAAGCATCGAGAGGCGGTGCAGATAACCTATGATCCACAAATAATCTCCACCGAAGAAGTGCTTGATATCTATTGGTCGCATATTGACCCAACGAACACGGAAGGCCAATTTGCAGACAATGGGTTTCAGTATACGACTGCAATTTTCTACCAAAACGATGAGCAAAAGGAGATAGCAATTGATTCAAAAACTCGATTGGAAGGGAGCAATCTTTTTGATGCGCCAATTGTAACAGTCATTGTCCCACTCACCACGTTCTTTGCAGCAGAAGAATATCATCAGGATTATTACAAAAAAGCGGAAGACCACTACGAACGCTACAAAAAAGCATCAGGCAGGGCGGGGTTCGTAGAGGATACATGGGCAAAAGATGCCGCTATACAATTTTTAGAATCAGAACAAACAAATACTATGGATACAAACGATGCGTCAAAGAAAGATAGCTACAATTACACCGACGAAGAAATCGCGGAATTACTCAAAAACCTAGATCCGCTTGCGTATCATGTGGTTGCCGAGAGCGGGACCGAATCGCCATTCAATAACGCATATTGGGATAACAAAGCAGACGGAATCTATGTCGATGTCGTTACAGGGAAACCCCTCTTTTCGAGTACTCATAAATATGACTCGGGAACTGGCTGGCCAAGTTTTTGGAGAACGATCGACGACGATTCAGTAACGATGCATGAAGATAAGTCGCTTTCGACAACGCGCACCGAAATACGGAGCGATGCTGGACATGTTGGGCACGTTTTCGAGGATGGTCCCACGGAGGAGGGAGGCCGTCGTTTTTGCACCAATTCGGCTTCACTTCGTTTTGTCCCTAAAGCAGAAATGACCAAAGAAGGGCACGGTGAATATCTCTATTTGTTTGAGAAATCTGTGTAAGCGGGCCTTAGGTTTGAGCCGGCAGATCACTATGTTTTAAAGTACGATTTCGGGGGTTGTTGTATTCACCGATAAAGAATAAAAACATCTGCTATTATTGGGCATTACACCGATGCCCACCACCACTCCATTCTTCGTCGGTATTGCGGGCCCGAGCGGGTCAGGGAAGTCGACGCTCGCTCGTGCTATCGAAAAACAATATCCGACAATCGCGAGAGTTCGATTTGATAACTACTTCAAAGAGCCAGAAGAATGTGAACAGATTAACGGAGAGCCGTTTTGGGATACGCCGAAGAGTTTAGATCTTGATCGTCTCCACAAAAATCTGTTAGATCTCAAAAGTGGTAAACCAACACACGCGCCGCTCAACTATGATCGGGTTGCACTCACGCGTTCGTGGGGAACGATTGAGCCCGCACCCGTGATGCTCATCGAGGGATTTCTTTTATTTGCCGATGAACGTATCCGCAACCTCTTTGACCTACGGGTCTATGTTGATCTTCCGGAAGATCTTCAGCTGGTGCGTCGCATGAAACGCACTCCCCGGGAAGAGTACGTTCGTGACATCATTATCGCGAATTACCGTCCACATGCTGTTGTGGCGAGGCAATGTGCACACCACGTTATCGATGGGGCTCGTTCAAAAAGAGAGGTGCAGGAGAAAATTATGGAGATAGTACGAAAGGTAAACAATCTTGTGTAGAGGAAGTATACTAGGTATTGCGTATGGACTTACATATCCGCCTTCCAAAAATGCTCGGGGATACGGTCGCAAGCACGGCGGTTCTTAAAACGCTCAGGGGCACATTTCCCGACAAAAAACTCATTGTCTACACTCATGTACCTGATCTGGTACAAGGTTTAGACAGTGTCGATGAAATCCACCCTTCAAAAAGTTTTGTTACAACGGACAGGTCTGTTGATTTGCTTAATTTTTTAGAAGAGCGGGACCCTCTCAATGCAAAGCCCTATCGTCATCTCATTGATCATATGTATGAGGTGACGGAGGATTCTCTCCGGACTACGCTCACACGAAATCACGTTCCTTCTTTTACTCCAGAACAAAAAGATCTAGAAGACGCAAAGAAGATTCTTGAAGAGGTCGATGAAGGTAAACCCGTAATATGGCTTCAAAAAAAGACGAGCACTCCAAAGAAAGATTGGTTGCACACGTATTGGCGGGAATTTGAAGACCACAACAAAAGTCGCTATACATTTTTGGAACTTGATGGAAGATACGGGAGGCGAGCGGACATAACAGTTACTCAAATGTGCGCCGGAGGCATTACGCTCGACACCTTCCTATCTCACGGATCACAGGCCGTCGGAGCTTCGAATGTTGTGGTTATCCTTATGAGTACACGACCTGAGGTTGTTACGTACCCCAATCAGCATGTGTTGTACGAACAAGAGCACGTGGTCAGTCCTGACCTTGTCACTGAAACGTTACGGAAATTAGTTTGAGGGTATATGTGTCTTAGAAAAAATAATATGAAAAAAGTTCTCATTATTCACGGATTTGAAGGAAGCCCCAATGGCGGCTGGCGTCCGTGGCTTATGGGTGAGCTTGCAAAACATGACATCTACGCGTGCGCTCTTGCAATGCCGAAACCAGACGAGCCGATATGTGCTGAATGGGTTGCAGAAGTCCAAAGGCATGTTGAAGGGAATAGGGACGACGAAGTCTATCTTGTTGGCCACAGCCTGGGCGTAGCTACGATTTTGCGTTATCTAGAATCCGCGCCACATCCTACCAATGTCCGCGGGGCGATGCTTATTTCGGGTCGTTGTGAAAAAGGCGGAGATCCAAAAATACACAACTTTTTTGAGAAGCCGTTTGACTACAACAGTATTCAATCCAAGGTTAAGAGTTTTTTAATAATCCATGGCGACAACGATCCTTACGTGCCGTTTGATAATGCAGAAACCCTCTCAAAAGAACTGGGTGGTACATTGCTAGCTATCTCAAATGGTGAGCACCTCAACAGCGAAAGCGGCTGGCTCTCGCTTCCGCAATGCCTCGAACCATTAATGAGAATGATCGGAGTTGTATAGCGCGCATGAAAAAGATTTTTATAGGCCTCATTTTCCTTTCGTTTCTTTTTATCGTTGATCAGAGTTTTGTGTCAGGTGATTTACCCGCCCTCACTCAACAAGCATTTATCGAATGCCAAGCGCAGAGGGGTACAAATACACCGCCACTCCCATTTCACTATGATGGTTGCACTTTATGGCCGAACGGTACCTGGGTTGAGTGTTGTGCAGAGCACGACAGTGCCTATTGGTGTGGGGGGAGTGCTGGGGATAGGTTAAAAGCAGATGTTGCTTTGGGTATATGTGTTAATGCAAAAGTTCCTCGTATAGGGTCTTTAATGCAACGCACTGTTCGTGTGACCGGTGTCCCGTGGATGCCTTGGAATGTACGCTGGGGATTTGGATGGAAATATGGAAAGGGGTATAAATAAAAAAGAGCTTTTGGAGAAAGTACGCCGTCTCCATAAGATTTTTCATAGTGGTAAGATTCCTGTCCTATCAAAACATGAAGTAAATCCCGGACTAGCTAAAGATAGTAGAGAGAACTATCTGTATTTTACTCTTCCACCTTGTATTAACTTTCAGAGAAGCTCAACTGCAATGTGGGCTGCGGCACTCAAAACATATAATGATCCCGAAACAAAGTATCTTTTTTATCCTGAAGAAGTAGTTACGCGTAGTCGAGACACCATCCAAAAAGATTTACTGAAACACAAACTTGCTCTTCAGAAGAATAAACACACTGATATTTGGATGATCATATCAAAAGCATTCAGCGAGCATTTTTCAAATGATCCCCGTGAGCTGCTCAAAAAGGGGAAGTGGGACGTTCTCGGTATCCATCAAATCATTCAGAAAGACATGAAAAAGGAATTTCCGTATATCAGTGGGCCCAAAATGTCGAATTACTGGCTCTATATCCTTTCCCAGTACACAGCCGCAAAATTTGCTAATATGCAGGAGATATCGATCATTCCGGATACGCACGTCCTTCAGTGTTCTCTCAGATTGGGCATGAGCGAGCCAAAGACATCTCCACTAGAAGTTGCTCGGATTTGGAAAGATCTCTTGGAAGGGATGGAGATATCGCCCGTAGAAATGCATCCCGTTCTCTGGAACTGGAGCCGAAACAATTTCTTGCCGGAAGTTTAAAAAATATGGAAAAGGAAATCAAAATCAAAACAGGGGATGGACATATTATTTACGGCACGTTAAATGTACCGCGGAAACCCACAGCGGCTCTTGTTGTGTTTGTGCACGGACTCACGGGATCAAAAAATGAACACTTATTTTTTAATGCGGCGAAATTGTTTCCATCAAAGGCTATCGCAACATTTCGTTTTGACCTATATTCTGGTGAAAAAAACGGACGAACTCTAACTTGCACAACAATTTCAACTCATGCAAAGGATGTTGATACTGTAGTAAACCGCTTCAATGTTCGTTACAAGAAAATCTTTCTCGTTGGTCATAGTTTAGGTGGCCCCAGCATATTGTTGTCTCGTGCCCGTAATAACGTTGCGGGGATAATTCTCTGGGATTCCGCCCACACTCTTCAGAAAAGTGATGAGGTAGATTATCGATATGATCGGCACCTCAAGGTCTATATTCTCTCGTGGGGAATAGAAATGCTTATTGGCAAGCGGATGTTTGATGATTGGAAAAGGCTTACACGTCCAAAAGATCTAGTGAAAAACGTTTCTGTGCCGATAAAAGTTATCTGTGCTGAGAAAGGAATTCTCATACGTCCTGGAAAAGAATATTACAAGTATGCAAAACAGCCGAAGGAATTTATGATTATTAAAAAGGCCACCCACTGTTTTGACGAGCGAGGTACAGAGGAAAAGTTATTTAGTGAAACGATAAAGTTTGTGAAGAGACATTCATAAGTACTATGAAACGAATAATCGTCGTGCATCGTTGGTCCGGAGGCCCTGAAGACGATTGGCGGCCGTGGCTCAAAAAGGAGTTAGAAACTCTTGGATATGAGGTTGTTGTACCTTCGATGCCTGATACAGAAGTTCCTGTAATTGAAAAATGGGTCAGTCATCTTGCAAGTGTTGTTGGTACTCCAGATGCAGATACATATTTTGTCGGACACAGTATCGGAGGTCAGACGATACTTCGATATCTTGAAACAATTAATACACCTGTCGGAGGTGCAATATTTGTCGCGGGATGGTTTGATCTCAAAAATCTCGAAGGCGACGAGGTGCAGGAAATCGCAAATCCGTGGCTCACCATTCCGATTGATTTGGAAAAGGCGAAACAGGTGCTTCCAAAATCAACCCTTCTTATTTCGGACAACGACCCCTACGATGCATTTGAAACAAATAAGAAAAAGTTTGAAGAACTCGGGTCAAAGATAGTTGTTGTCCCCGATGCCGGTCATTTTACAGAGGACGATGGGTTTGTGGAACTTCCGGAGGTGGTGGAGGAGCTGGAGAAACTTTCCTAATGTACTTCGTTTATCTTCTCACCTGCGCTGATGGGTCAATCTATACGGGCATTGCAACCGATGTGAAGCGGCGGTTTGCGGAGCACAGGAAGGGAACAGCAAGCCGATACACGCGCGCGAAAAAGGCGGTGAAGATTATCTATACAGAAAAACATCTGAACCGAAGTACGGCATCAAAACGAGAAGCAGAGATTAAAAAGTGGCCGAGGCGCGCGAAACTCGCGCTTGCCGCAAAAAGAAAAACAAAGAGACGAATGAAGGTTTAAAAATCACAAATAGCGTGGTATAGTACAGAGCCGCTCCAGAGGACTTGGTGAGCGGTCTTTTCTTTTCTTCGCTTGAATATATGGCACAAAACGAAACAATCGTCTCATTTGAGGACGTATCATTTGAATACGGAGCGATGAAACCTATTCTTGATGAGGTCTCTTTTTCTGTGCGTCGCGGCACGAAAACCACGTTCATGGGTCAGAACGGATCCGGTAAAAGTACGATATTTCAGTTGATCGCGGGTGGGCTTTCGCCCGAATCAGGAAAGATAACCATCATCGACGGGCTCACCATCGCGCTCTCGCGGCAAGTCATTCCGCGGGATGAACTTGATCTCACGGTACGTGAATTTTTTGAGAGGCGTTTTTCTGCAAAGGTGTACGATATCGATCCACAGATAGACGAAGTGCTCGAAGTAGTGAACTTGAAGGGCCACGAGAAACTCCACGAGAGGGTAATTCGCACATTCTCGGGTGGCCAACAGGCGCGACTCCTTTTAGCATCCGCCCTGATTCAGAATCCGGACCTTCTTCTTTTGGACGAGCCGACGAATAATCTTGATACGGCGGGCATCGAACACCTCACGCAATTTTTGGTGAATTATAAAAAGACAGTTATTGTCATTTCCCACGACGCGGACTTTTTGAATGCATTTACCGACGTCGTTTTGTATCTCGACAGTCACACAAAGAAAGTGGAGCAGTATTCAGGAAACTATTTTGACGTTGTAAAAGAGATTTCCATACGTGTTGAGAAAGAAAACCGCAAGAACTATCAACTCGCAAAGAAAATTCAGGAAAATAAAGACAAAGCGAATTTCTTTGCACACAAGGGAGGAAAGATGCGTCTTGTCGCGAAGCGCATGCGTGAGGAAGCGGAAGAACTCGAAGAAGAAAAAGTTGACGTACGAAAGGAAGACAAGACAATCCGACCGTTCATCATTCCAGCGCAAGAGAATCTCACCGGCGTTGTACTCTCGATCACATCATTTGATGCGCTTGATTCGAAGACGCACAAGCCCGTTACTCGAAAGGCGAATGTGGCGCTTCGGAAAGGGGAACACCTCCTTCTCAAGGGGCCAAATGGTATCGGTAAGAGCACGTTACTTGAACTCATCGCAAAAAATGAGGCACCAGGAACAACGATTGCGGATGGAGTAAAGATTGGATACTACAGACAGGATTTCTCAACGCTTGATTTTGATGAAACGGTCAGAGAATCATTGATGGCGGTTATGGAGAAAAAGGAAGAAGAGCGGATGCGCTCTCTTGCCGCAGGGTTTCTTATCACGGGAAATATCATAGAAACAAAGATCGGGGCATTGTCAGAAGGGCAGAAAGGACTCGTTGCGTTTGCACGTCTCGTATTCGAGAAGCCGGGCCTCCTCATTCTTGATGAACCAACGAATCACATAAACTTCCGCCACATTCCGGAGATCGCAAAAGCACTCGATGCATACAAGGGAGCAATGATCCTTGTCTCTCACGTGCCAGAGTTCGTCGAACAAATTCGCATCGACGAAGTGCTCGATCTCGAGAAAAAGAAAAAAGTGTCACACGAGGTCGAGTGAGCGTAGAAATTCTTTGAGTTCCGCGCCCTCGATCTTTCGGTGTACTCCTTCGGGAAGAGTTCCCAGTTCAACATTCATCACCCGAAGACGTTTGAGGTCGTCGACTTCTTGAAAAAGAGCGACGCACATACGTCTTATCTGGTGCTTTTTTCCTTCGGTCAGAATCACACGGAATGTGTTTCCATTGATGATCTGCACTTTACACGGTTTTGTTTTTTCATCCTCGATCTGCACACCCGCTTCCATTTTTTGTTTGAAATTTCCTCGGAGCGGATTCTTTGTTGTCACAAGATACTCTTTTTCGTGTTCGAAACGCGGCCCGAGAAGTCGTTCGGTGACTCGCCCGTCATTTGTGAGGATAATGAGACCGTGTGAGTCCTTGTCCAATCGGCCAACAGGGAAGACGCCTCGAAGGGGCGCTACCTGCTGTATATCTTTTTCGCCGCGTTGTGCTGAGTGCGTAACGATGCCGCGCGCTTTGTTGTATGCGTAGTAGACGAACGTGGGTCGTTTGCCGCGGAAATGCACTTCGACAACGTCTTTCTCATTTACCTTGTCGCCAAGTTGGGCGAGGCGCCCATTCAAGAACACCTGTTTTTTCTCGATCATTTCATCCGCCCCGCGGCGCGTTGAGTAGCTCTTGAACGCAAGATACTTATTAATCCGCATGGGGAATGTGGGAACAGTTCCCAAGGGTTTTGGGGGTGGTTGTTTGAACCCCTTCTTTTGTTGATGAACCATACCCTCGCAGTTTACCCAGCACTTACCTTTTAAGCAAAGGTAAGTGCTGGGTGTATCATCATGTGGTCGATTTATCCGAGAACACGTACACTTGGAGAGAATATGAAAAAAGAGGCACTACAGAAAATCACCAGAGATGTATGGGACGTTGTTGTGGTTGGGGGCGGGCCGGCGGGCATGATGGCGGCAGGTCGCGCGGCCGAGAGGGGTCGTTCCGTGCTTGTACTTGAGAAAAATGACAAGCTCGGTAAGAAACTCCTTATCACAGGCGGAGGCCGGTGCAATATCACAAACAACACACCCGATGTACGAACAATGCTCGGAAGATACAAGGAAAGCAGTAAATTTCTTTTTTCGGCGTTTTCGCAATTTTCCGTAAAGGATTCAATTGTGTTCTTCGAAAAACGAAATGTTGCTCTCAAAGAAGAAAACGATGGCAGAATGTTTCCAAAATCAAACAAAGCACAAACCGTGTGGGACGTACTGGTTCGATATATAAAGGGAGGGAATGTGTCGGTACGAACGAGGGCGAGTGTTTCGGGTATTGCGCAGGATGTTGACTCGAAACATATCGTTGTGACGCTTACCAACAGCGAGAAAATTGTTGCCAAGTCGTGCGTTGTAGCAACAGGCGGTACATCGCATCCAGAAACCGGCTCAACAGGAGAAGGTTTTAAGTGGCTCACGAAACTCGGCCATACGATTATTGAGAACAACTTCGCACTCGTTCCACTCGCGCTTTCGGACGATTGGGTAAAGAATCTGGGTGGCGTAACACTTCCCAATATCAAACTCACCGTGCTTGCGGATGACAAAAAACAAAGTGTCCACAGAGGGAGAATTCTCTTCACGCATTTTGGCGTGAGTGGCCCGACAGTCCTTAATATGAGTAGGGAAATCGGCGAACTTTTGGAACACAGCGATGTGACGATACTTCTTGATCTTTTTCCAAGACTTGACCCAGCGGGAATGCGCGAGAAGATTCAGACGCTTCTCATGACGGAATCGAATAAGAAGATAAAGAATGCGCTCAGTTCTCTCATACCTTCCGCGCTTGTCGGGCCGATTCTCACACTTGCGGGAATTGACGGTGATACGCCGAACCACAGTGTGCGCAGTGCCGAGCGCACAAAACTCACTACACTCCTGAAGAGCATTCCACTCCACGTGAAGGGGCTCTTGGGGGCCAATAAGGCGGTTATATCCGCTGGCGGGGTTTCGCTCAACGAGGTTGATTTCAAAACGATGGAATCCCGCGTCGTGCCGCGCCTCTATCTCGTCGGGGATGTTCTCAATATTGATAGGCCTTCAGGCGGATACAGTTTGCAACTTTGTTGGACGACTGGTTTTGTTGCGGGGGAGAATGCGTAATCCCCACAGGGTTATTGACACCCTTAATATCGGTGCTATAATTCTTTTTACCTTGCCTCGGCAAGATCCTCGGTCAGAAATCGGGGAAAAGAACACATCATGAAAACAACCCATTACATGTGGAATATGCAGACGCTTTACATGCGCACAGGCGCAGGCCTTTGTGCATTCAAAGATACCGGCGTCATTTCGCCGTTTGTCTCATATGGGCGGTGTGTTCCGAGGACTTAACTTTTCCTTAATTGAGTTTTTCAAACACCCCGCCACCAGGCGGGGTGTTTTGTTCTTTTACAACTCATCATTCAACAAACGATTTCCTATAGCAACCCACTAACGGAGAGGAGAGAACCATGATCAAGTCAACGATGCGGCAGTACCTCGTACTCGTCGGGTTGTCGAAGTTCGGCATTAGCTTCATTGCTGCGATGTACGTAACCTTTTTGATCTCAAAAGGGCTCAACCTCTTTGAAGTCAATCTGGTCAACTTCATCTATTTCACCACATTGTTCATCTGCGAGATTCCCACGGGGGCATTCGCTGATGTCTTTGGGAGAAAGGTGTCGTTCGTCACCTCGTGTTTCATTTTTGCATTGGGGATGGCGGTCTACTTCGCATCAACGTCGTTCTGGGGCTTTGCTCTCGCTGAAGCAATCAGCGCGGTGGGCGCCACGTTTGCAAGTGGTGCCTTCCAGTCATGGGCGGTGGATTCACTCAAGCATCACGGCTACGAGGGCACATTCACAAAGCTCTTTGCGAGAGAGCAACAAGTTGTGCAAGGTGTCGGGATTGTCGGGGCAGTTGCGGGCGCGTTTCTCGCCGATGTTTCGATCGCATTGCCGTGGCTCGTGGCGAGCGGCGTTCTCTTTACAACCGGAATCCTTGCTTGGGTCTGGATGAAAGAGGATTACTTCGTGCGACAGAAGCTCTCGTTCAAAGAGGGGCTTCGGTCAATGAAGACCGTAACCCTCGTGAGTGTGCGGTATGGAGCAAAAAACAAAGCGATTAGATTCGTTCTCGTTATTGGAACCCTTCAGTTCGTCGCCATTCAAGCGCCGAACATGCAGTGGCAGCCATACTTCTCACAATTCTTTACCGGAGGAATCAGCTCGTTCGGGTTTTTGTCGGCCGGGATAGGACTATCGCTTATGACAGGAGCATGGCTCGCGCCGCGTCTGCTCAAGAAGATTCCAAATGAAAGAAGAGCGCTCATCTTCACGCAAGCGATGGTTGGGATTGGGCTTGCGGCAAGTGTCGCGTGGAATGTGTTTCCTGTTGTGCTTATCGCATTCCTCTTTCATGAGGTGGCGCGCGGGATGTTCAAGCCGCTCAAGGATGTATATCTGCACGATAACATTCCTTCAAAAGAGCGCGCGACAATTATCTCGTTCGAGTCCATCGCCCATCACGGAGGCGGCATGATTGGACTTCTGGGGAGCGGTATTCTTGCGGAGAAGGCAGGGATTCCTGTGGCATGGGCTCTCTCCGGCATGTTGCTCTTGGTATCTACGTTGTTGGTTATGAGAAACGGTTCTCGGAAAAAGTAATTTCGAAGACCCAGAGGGCGGCTCGATGGCATCGAGCCGCCCTCTTTCTTGGATAAAATCCATGTTTACAGCATATGGTAAAATGATGCTATGAAGCTTACCAAATTCGAACAGTCGGGGTTTATTATTGAAACTGACGCTGGTTACAAACTCGCTTTTGACATAGGGGCATACACCCCTCTCGAAAAATTGGAAGGAATCTCAGTTGATGCAGTGCTTGTCTCTCACATCCACGGGGACCACTTTTCTGTTCCGCACATCAAAAAACTCTCTCCCCAAAAGGTATATTTGAATCAAGAATGCATAGAAGCATTGGGCGAAGAAACTCTTTCCTCTGAGATCATTCCGATAAAAGCCGGAGAGACAATGGAGAGCAACGGCATCACGACTTCATTTTTTGATGTCGACCATGGTCCAAACGTAACGGTCCGACCAAAAGAGAATTTCGGTTTTCTTTTTGAAGTTGACGGTACAAAAATATATTTCGCGGGAGATATGTTCTATTCGTCCGGGATTGATGTCAGCACACTTGAGGTTGATGTGGCTCTCATTCCTATAGGCACTTTCTATACATTTGGACCGCAGGAAGCGCTCGCGTTCGTCAAACAGTTTCAAAAAATAGGAAAAATCGTTCCTATGCACTATGAAAAGACGCCCGAAACAAGAGGGGAATTCATACGTTTGGCAGAGGGACTTTTCAACGTTTCTTCCACTCTGTGAATTTTCCAGCACGGATTTTGATTGGATCTGCGCGGCGAAGATGTTTTTCTGATTCTTTAGACAGGATGTTCTCGTGAGGCGCGTTTATAAGTTCATCTTCGATTCCCCAGAGATTGTGTTTCGCCGTGAGCCAATTATCCTCAAACTCCTGTAGGTCAAGTGGCTTGGTTGAATATCGTCTGAAGGTTTTCTTCCCATTGTCCAAAAAGTACTCGTGGAAATATGACATCGCGAGTTCTCGAATGTTTTTATATACGGGTTCTCGGTATCGCAATACAGCGTGATTTGTCTTACTCACAGCTCCCCAACGCCCGTTTCGTTTAAAAAGAGCGACAACATGGGAACTATCTTTGAATGTTGTCTCGAGGTCAAGCAACAAAGGGCGTTCTCCGTGATACCAGAAAATCGCCGCAGCGAGCAACGCTCCCTCAAGGCAATGGGCTGTTTTATTTTCAAGAGTCCGCAGGGGTGAGTGGCATGTACCACCCGCGGGCTCAAAATTAATGGAGAGCGTATCAAGAAAGTCCTGCACCTTGGCGGGGGAATCAAGACCCTCGAATATCTTGAATTCGTGGATATCGTAGCAAGGAAAATGGCGCATAGGATAAAGATAGCAGACTGTGCTATACTAACCGTGCGGGAAAGATTATGGAAGCAAAGTCGAGTTTCTCGCACTCTACAATTCTAAACACAATCATATGAACGGAACTATCAAAAAGCTCGTTGGTGATCGGAAATTTGGTTTCATTTCCCGCGAAGGCGAGGAAAAGGACCTTTTCTTTCACGCTGATGCCTTGAGCGGTGTCACGTTTGAGGAACTCAAGGAGGGTGACGCGGTCACTTTCGAAATCGACATGACGGGTGAAAAAGGCCCGGCTGCGAAGAATGTAACACGCGCATAAGCGACGTGTCACTCAACAAAAAACTGTCCTAGCAATAGGGCAGTTTTTTGTTTACCAACAGAGAATAGGCACGTGATACCATGAGCGTGCGTGGCAAAATATTTTAAAAAACTATTTTCCGAACATCCAAGGATACAGAAAACGTTTGGCGTCATACTTATAACGCTCGGAGTTATCGCGCTCCTCACACCGGCGACACCCGGTGCATGGCTTATTTTCATAGGCCTTGGCCTTTTTGGGGTTAGAATTGCTTGGTGGGATGCCTTTGTGGGATGGCTAAAAACTACCTGGAAGAAGATTCGAAGAAAGGATTGAGTGTGATAAAATCGTTTTAGACATCAATACCGCAAAGCGCTTACACATTATCAAAAACACACGGAAGGTACTACAAACGGGCACGATTCAAGAGGAAAATAGTTACCGGGACATGTTCCCTTGAAATATTCTCCGGCAGAGGTAGAAGGAAATCTTACTAAAACAGATATATGAAAACTATCACAGCGGTTGCGGTTATCATTATTATTGTACTTATTGGGTATGGTGTATTTGTTTTGCGAGAGAGCGAGCGCAATGACCAAAAAAATATAACAGAACAAACTATGGATGCTGAGTGGAACATAAACGCGGCAGGGCTTGGAATACGAATTACTACTTCCGGAAGCGGCGTTGCGGCAAAAGCGGGAGATGTGGTGTCCGTTCACTACACGGGGACTCTTGAGAATGGAACAAAATTTGATTCAAGTGTTGATCGTGGCGAACCGTTTTCTTTCACGCTTGGTGAAGGCGCTGTCATTGCCGGTTGGGAACAGGGCGTTTTGGGCATGCAGGTTGGTGAAAAACGTCAGCTCAACATACCACCAGAACTCGGGTACGGTAGTCGTGGCGCAGGAGCTGTTATTCCGCCGAATGCAACACTTCTCTTTGATGTTGAACTTCTTGCGATAGAGTAAAGAAGATTACTTGTAACTATCCTTCATATGGAAATTGCATTTTTTGCTGGCCGCGTCATCGCGGGGATTTACTTCCTCACGAATGCATACAGTCATCTTGTCAAAACCAATCAACTTGCAGGGTATGCAAGCATGAAAGGTGTGCCACAGCCGAAACTCGCTGTTTTTGTATCAGGAATTCTGCTTTTACTTGGGGGGTTCTCGGTGCTCTTTAATATGTACCTTCCGATTGGTATTTTCCTTCTCATTATATTTCTTCTTCCTGTTACGTTTCTCATGCACGCGTTCTGGAAAGAAAAAAATCCGCACATACGATCTACTGAGTACATTCAGTTCATGAAAAATATGGCGCTTGTCGGGCTCCTCCTCATGCTTCTGGGGGTTCTTTCACCAATAGGTTTTTAGTCTTCAATGCACCAAAAAGACCCTCTACAAGACGCCGAGGACTTGATACGTGAAATACACGATGCTGTTGGGAAGCATACTCAACCCGTCTTGTCGCGCTATCCGCTCACGTTCTCATTTCTCCTTGTTTTTGGTTTTGCAGCGATACTTCATGGTTTTGAACTCGTGACAGAACATATGCCGATATTTGATCGTCACCCGTGGCTTCTCCTCGTAATCGGCATTCTCGTACTCCTTTTCACTGGATCTTTGTATCGAGTTCTTGAAAAAAATCATTAGGAACAACCTTGTATGCAAAAGATATCGGTAGTTATACCAGCATTCAATGAAGAAGAGAGAGTTGGGGCAGTCGTAAGGGGTGTCTTGGGGCACCCGCTTCTTACGGAAGTAATCGTTGTTGATGACGGGTCAACGGACAGAACAGCAGAGCGCGCCCGCGAAGCGGGTGCATCTGTCATCCGACTACCCGAAAATCAGGGCAAAGGTGGTGCGATGAGTGCGGGTGTCGAGGTGTCAACGGGTTCCATTCTTCTTTTTCTTGACGCAGATATCGCCGGATACACGTATGAGAATATCTCTCGCATCATAGAGCCCGTTGTGACCGAGGAATACGACATGTACGTTGGGATTCTTGCGAGAAAGGTCTTGTGGTTGAATCGTATCCTCCACATCTTTCCAATCCTCTCCGGCACACGGGCCGTGACACGTGACCTATGGTTCTCTGTTCCTGCGGAATACAAGCATCGTTTCCAAATCGAGATTGCACTCAACTATTTCTCAAAATACACAAAACGAGGAGCGGGACTCGAACTTATCACAGGTCTTAAGCAGGTGCCAAAAGAAAAGAAACACGGCCTTCTTCTCGGGCTCTGTCGACGCATCGGCATGATTGGACATATCCTCTCGATTGCGATTCGTCTGTATATCATCCGCTCATTCGTGTCTTTCTTTATTCTTGAAAGGAAGGTGGGGTGAGCTCGGAATCATTGCTTGATGCGTGTTTTCGTGATACCGTATATGTACAACCCCCGGCGGGTCTTTTTTTATGGATCCCGTTAGAGATTGTAAAATCTGCATTCTACGGGCATTCAAAAATATCATGTCATGTGACTTAGCACTATTAGAAAGTAACTTTACGGAAACGCTTTGCGTTCCCTATCTCTAACGGGATGGAAATCAGAAATATCGCGATTATCGCTCACGTTGACCACGGCAAGACGACTCTTACCGATGCTTTGATGCGCCAAACGGGCGCGTCCAAGGAGGGCGTATCCATGGACTCAAATACGCTTGAACAGGAGCGTGGAATTACCATTTATGCGAAAAATGCAGCGATCTCTTATAAAGACACAAAAATAAATATCGTTGATACACCAGGGCACGCGGATTTCGGTTCGGAAGTCGAACGCGTGCTTCGTTCGATCGACTCGGTTCTCCTTGTTGTTGATGCGGCGGAAGGACCAATGCCACAAACACGTTTTGTTCTTAAAAAGTCCCTTGAGCTTGGTATTAAGCCCATCGTTGTCATAAACAAGATTGACAAGCCCGCGGCTGATCCAAAACGCTCTGAAGAGCAGGTCCTCGAGCTTTTCTTGGAACTTGGTGCCACCGACGAACAAGCGAATTTTCCTGTGATTTATGCGGTTGGCCGGTCGGGTGTCGCGATGCGAGCACTCAGAGACGAGCAAAAAGATCTCACCCCCCTCCTCGATCTTATTCTCGAGTACGTTCCTTCAGCGGCATCTCCCGAACGCTCCCTAATGCCCCTCGTCCTACAACCTTTTAATCTCGCCTACGACAACTTTCTTGGCCGGATTGCGATTGCGCGGGTGTATGAAGGTACCGTGCGTCCCGGTATGTCAGTTTTTGTAAAGAAACCAAACGGTGAAACACGCTCGGGAAAACTCACAAAAATATTCACATTCACAGGCCTTCTGCGTACTGAAGCAACCGAAGTACAAGCGGGAGATATCGTTCTCATCGCCGGATTGCCACAGATCGACATCGGAGAAACCGTGTGTGAAAAAGAAGACAGAGAAGCACTGTCTGCGATTGCTGTTGATGAGCCGACGATCGTTCTGCAATTCTTGGTCAATAATTCTCCTTTTGCGGGGCGCGAAGGAAAGTACGTAACGTCGAGACAACTGCGTGAGTATCTTCTCCGTGAGATCGAGGTAAACGTCGGTCTTCGGGTTGATTTTGCGTCAACAGACAGTTTCGCCGTCTACGGGCGTGGCGAACTCCACATCGCGATCCTCCTTGAGAATATGCGTCGTGCGGGCTACGAGGTGCAGGTATCTCAACCGCAGGTCATCATCAAAGAAGAAGATGGTAAGAGAATGGAACCGTTTGAAGAAGTGATGATTGATGTGCCGGCAGTGTATCAGGGTGTTGTGATAGAACGTCTCGGTGTACGCGGTTTTATTTTGAAAGACATGAAGCAGCACGACGGGAACGTCCGGATAATCTTTGAAGGGCCAACGCGTGGCATCTTGGGATATCGGAACCAGTTCATTATTGATACAAAAGGAGAAGGGATTATCGCGTCGCGTGTTCTTGGGTTCAAATCATATGCGGGAGAGATCAAGCGGCGCGCAGTTGGTTCCATGATATCGATGGCGAACGGAAAAGCGCTCGGCTACTCACTCTGGGGGCTTCAGGAGCGTGGTGTTCTCTACATTGGTCCTGCAGCTGAGGTCTATGAAGGCATGGTCATAGGAAATACATCAAAGGGAGAAGAAATGCCGGTAAACCCTACGAAAGGAAAACAACTCTCGAACGTTCGCGCGTCAGGAACCGATGAGGCAATCGATCTTGTGCCGCCTCTGACACTTACTATCGAGCGAGGGCTCGAGGTCATAAGTGAGGATGAGTATCTCGAAGTCACGCCCAAGAGCGTCCGGTTGCGTAAAAAATATTTGACCGAGAACGAGCGATCAAAAGCAAAGCGGTAAGGAGTATACAGGGCCTTTGTGTGTAACCTTCCTGGGGGATTTTTTCAGGGTACACTGGTTGTATGCCTGAACCTCTCGCGGCACACATACGCCCCAAAAACCTCGATGAGTTCGTGGGACAGAACCACCTTGTCGGAAAAGGAAAGCCGCTTCGTGTCGCGATAGAAAAGAAGCATCTCTTCTCATTCATCCTCTGGGGACCTCCGGGGGTAGGAAAGACGACATTGGCGCGGATATATACGAGCGCTCTTCATGCGCGATTCTACGAGCTCTCGGCCGTCTCTGCGGGGAAGGATGACATCCGGAAGATCGTCGAAGAAGGGAGAGGAAAACTTGATTTCGAAAAGAAACCGAAGGTGCTATTCCTCGATGAGATTCACCGTTTCAATAAATCTCAGCAGGATTTTTTGCTCCCGCACGTTGAGTCAGGGGAGTTGACATTGATTGGCGCAACGACGGAGAATCCGAGTTTTGAGGTTATTGCGCCTCTCTTATCGCGCACGCGGGTCTTTGTCTTAAACGAACTCTCGGAAAAAGAGATGGAAGAGATCATCAAGCGGACGAAGATTTCTATTCCAAAAGATGCTTTAGAGTGGCTTATTGCCGTTGCAAACGGTGACGCACGACAGGCGCTTTCTCTTCTTGACGTGACCTTGAAACTCTACGGAAAGGTCACGATAAAAAATCTGACTGAAGCGCTCCAATCAACACACCTTCGCTACGACAAGAAAGGAGAAGAGCACTACAACACTATTTCGGCATTCATTAAATCGATGCGCGCAAGTCAACCGAACGCGGCACTCTATTACCTTGCGCGGATGATACACGCGGGCGAAGACCCGAAGTTCATTGCGCGGAGGATGGTGATTTTTGCGAGTGAGGATATCGGCATCTCACAACCAACAGCGCTTGTTGTCGCAAACGAAGTGTTTCGTGCGGTTGAAACGATCGGATATCCGGAGTGTTCGATCAATCTCGCGCACGGTGTCGTGTATTTGGCGAATGCACCGAAAGACAGGCGTGTGTATTACGCAATCGGAGCGGCGCTTGCGGATGCACAGAAGCACGGAAATCTACCGGTTCCGATGAGTATCCGGAATGCGTCAACCAATCTCATGAAAGATCTTGGATACGGTAAGGGATATGAGAAGTACACAGCAAAAGACCTGTTACCCGAGAAGATCAATGGCACCGTGTATTTTCCTCCGAAGGCAGAGATTGTGCCCGAAGCCAAAAACGGTGCTTCGAGCCCTAAAAAACCCGAAAAAAGAAAGAAAAAAGCGTGATACCATTACGTCAATGCTTCGAAAATTTCATGAGTCCGATATCGTCAGGAACGTTGTTTTTGGCGTTGAAGATAGTTTGGTCTCAACCGTTGGCCTTGTCTCGGGTATCGCAAGTGCTGGGATTGCACGCGAAACGATTCTTATGACGGGTGTTGTTTTGGTTGTTGTTGAAGCGTTCTCAATGGCTGTTGGCGCGCTTCTCTCTGAGAACGCCGTTGAAGAAGCGGAAGTCCATCGCGAGGTCTCGCTCAAAGGTTCCGTTGTTGGTGCACTAACCATGTTCTTGTCCTATCTTGTCGCGGGGACCCTTGTCATAATTCCGTATCTCATTGCCCCCACCGAAACCGCTTTTGTTGCGTCGGTTGTCATTTCTCTCCTCGCACTTTTTCTTTTGGGACTCGTATCAGCGGGAATATCAAAGATTCATCCGGTGAAGAAGGGAATCATGATGGTTCTCATCGGTGGATGTGCAATCGGCGTCGGTATTCTTGTTGGCCGCGCGTTTTAATGAGGTGGCGCATGATACAATAAAAACATGCGGCAACTTGTTTCTCTTATTTGCATCATAATCCTCATAAGTGCAGGCGCGCTTGCGTCCGGTTTTTACGTTGGAACAGGAATGGTGCGTACTGTGGCAGAAAAGATGACGGCCGCTGATGATGATCTCAAAGACCGACTCACACTTATTGAAGAAACATCTCTTCTTGTTGCAAATGACCTCCATGCGCTTCGTGAGGGTGTGGCACTCGAATCAGAGGCGAATGAGGCAGAGAACTCCGAAGCACGCGCGCTTCTTGACGCAAAACTCTCGGAGCTTGCGGGAACGCTTGGGGTGCAGGAAACCGCTCTCGGGGCACTCAAAACGGAGACAAACCTGACCGATCTCATTGCATATTGGGACCCTTTTGTGTACGACCTTACGTGTAAGTTTAAAAATAATGATGGGAGTACCACTGAATCAAGTGGGTCCGCGGTTTTTGAAGAGACAACGAGTGGTATTCGTTTTGTGACAAATAAACATGTTGTCGAAAAAGAGAAAGCGGTTCTCTTGTCGTGTGAGCTCAGTCGTCCGAACGCAAAGGCGTCTTTTCATGTAGAGGGAGACGAGGTTACCCTGCGCGACGATGTGGATGTTGCATACGGACCTGTCAACAAGGCGACCCTTGGTCTGCCGTCCGTTAGGCGCTGTACCGAAGACCCAGCGATTGGAGACAGGGTGGTGATGCTCGGATATCCGCAAATTGGTGCAAAAGAATCAGTTACGGCTACAGAAGGTATCATCTCAGGATTTGATGAGGACTACTACACGACTTCTGCAAAGATTGAAAAGGGGAATTCGGGGGGCGCGGCGGTGCATGTAAAGAAAAACTGTTTTCTTGGGCTTCCGACCCTCGTGTTCGCGGGTCGTATTGAGTCACTTGCTCGCATTTTGCCTGTGTCAGAAATAGAGTAGAATAGACGGGCAGGTCAATCAATTTTTAACTTATCTTTTATATGCCAAAAAAAACACTCATCACACTCATTACGCTCGTTGCTATTGTGATTGTCGTACTCGTGGGTATATTCGCGTGGTACAAGCTCTCTCGGAGCGCATTTGAACAGCAAAGCCCAACTCTTTCTGAGACAGAAATCGCAGAGATTGTAGGTGCTGTCGGAAAACATATCCGCTTGCCTCAAGACGAAGAGCCACTTATTGCGACGATTGCAGACATCGATGCACTGGTAGCAACGCAACCTTTTTACCAAGGTGCCAAAAATGGTGACATTCTTTTAATCTACCAGACGGTTGGGAAAGCAATCCTCTATAGTTCAAGCGACGACATTCTCATTAATGTGGGGCCTATCGTTCTTGACGAAGAGACAACAACACCTCCGCCTTCCGACGAGACGTCTACAGACGAAACGGTGGAACAATAGGACTACGACGAAATACCAAGAAGGGAACGCAAGTGTTCCTCATCAAATCCGATGATTATATCTTCGGGGGCACTCTGATTTGCGGCATCTGCGACAACAATGACGGGTACGCCCATCTGTCCGCTCTTTTCAATCATGAGCTTTCTCTGCTCGAGGTCGCTTCCCACGTTGTGATCAGTAAATGCGATGTTATGTGCTGTAAAAAAATCCTTTGCCATGTGGCAGAAGTGGCATGTCGGCGTTGAGTAAACAGTGACTGTTTTTTGTGTCATAGAGTTTCTATTTTACCAGTTAGCGATTCGGTCTCCAAGGTGATCGAACTTCCGTACTACTCTACTCTGTATCCACAAGAGAAAGGGCGACGGGGACAGCTGTTGCGACAATGCCTCCCAAGATAAGGAAAAGAAGAGGTAGAGGGAGGAAAAGAAGGAGGAGAGATGAAAAAAGTGGTGCAATAACATATGCGGTTGGCTCAACCATCCGAAATGCACTGTCGAAGTCGGCCTCCTTCGGTTGGATGTGTTTAAAAAAGTATGTTTCGCTCATGACCTCGATTGTGGAAGCGCCAATGCGCGTTGCAAGGAGCGCAAGTGCCCACACAACAACCGAAGGGGTTGTGATGAAGGGAAGCACTGCTGTTGCGAGGGCAGTCACACAAAGACCGCCGACGAGCATTTCTTTTTCTCCAAACCGTTTATCGGCAAGACGTCCGAGCGGCCACTCAAGAACGGCAAACGGAATGAGCATGACGGTGAAAATAATACCGATCTTTCCCCACGCGATACCTTGGTAGATGTGAAGATAGAGGGGCATGTAGATGACCATCCATGCGTAGAAGAAGCGAAGCGTGAAATCAATGTAGACGATGCGACGCAGAGCGAGACGCGCGAAGAGACGCTTCACGGTGTTTCGAAAGTGAAAATGCGTGTAGCGAGGGTCTTTGAAATGTTTGAATGAGAGCGTAAGAAGTACTACGGCAGGGAGAAGCGCACATAGTGAAAAGAGGTAGACACGGCCGTATTCTGTTCCGCTGCCAAGAAGGAACCCAACGACAAGCGGAGAAAGAACAAGAGCAACGCTCGCAACAGTAAGTGCAATGCCGCGGATAGAGCCCGTGGTGTTCTGTGTTGATGCGGTCTCAAGAAAGATATCGAGGTCTACCCACAAGAGGCGTGTGATGATTGTTTGAAGAACAAAGAGAGGGATGATGAACCATGTGTTCAAGGTTATAACGAAAAGACCAGCGACGATGACTTCGGCGCACACAAAGATGAGGGAGGCACGCACATCGCCCACGTCACGGAGTAAGCGTGGTGTATAGATGAGTGCCACGATTGCTGCGAGCGAAGCAAGCGCGTAGATAATCCCCACACCTCGCGCGCTCACAATATTCTCGAGAACGCTTGAGTTCACGTAGACAACAGAGAACGTGTGAAGCGCTATAAAAAAATTGAGAAGGTACGTGACGTGAAGGAGATGTCGCGGTCGCATGTGCCTTATTATACCCCTATCACCACAGGGATGACGATGGGGGATTTTCCTGTCTTCTGGAAGAGAAAACGTCGCACGTCGTCCGTCACGGTGTTCTTGACGATGTCGAAGTTGATGGGATGCATGCCGTGTGCGGTTGACTCAACGACTTTCCCGACTAAGGCACGCGTCGCGTTGATGAGTTCCTGCTGTTCTTTGAGGTAGACGAATCCGCGGGAGATGATATCGGGTGATTTGCGGAGTTTACCTGTTTTTGGGTTAACTGAGATGACAATGACGCAGATACCATCAGCAGAAAGAGTTTGTCTATCACGAAGAACTACTTCCTGTTGGCCTCCGACGGAGAACCCGTCAACCATGATGTCATCCGATGGTGCTTTATCTTTTCGAACGCGGATTTTCGTTCCGTTGTCATAGATTTCGATGATTGATCCGTTGTCTGGTACGACGATGTTGTCTTTCGGTGTCCCTAATGATTGGGCGAGTTCGGAGTGGATCTTCAACATGTAGTGGTGACCGTGGAGAGGCACAAAGAATCTGTACTTGATTTGTTGGTGAATCCACCCAAGTTCGTCGCGGTTTCCGTGGCCCGATGCGTGGACAGTTGTATCAAGATACGTAACAATCTTTGCGTCTTGCCTATAGAGATTGTCTTTGAGTTTCTGAACCGCCATCTCGTTTCCGGGAATGACCGATGAAGAAAAGAGAATAGTATCCGAGGGCGACAGGGTAATGTATTTGTGGCTCTTGCTCGAGATCCTGTCGAATCCCGCGAACTCTTCTCCTTGTGCTCCTGTTGTCAAAATGACGATTTTTTGAGGAGGGTGCTCGGTCATTTCTTCGATAGGAATGAGGTTGTCAACGGGCACAAGACCAAGTTGTTTTACGATTTCCAAGTTCGATTTCATGCTCCTGCCGTCGATAATAACTTTTTTGTGGTACTTGTTCGCAATCTTGATTATTTCGATGATGCGTTCGACGTTTGAGGCGAACGTTCCGATGATGAGCCGCCCAGCAACATCCTTCATAATCTGGTCAATGGTCTCTGTTGCGTGTGACTCGGGGATAGAAAATCCGGGCTTTTCGACTGACGTTGAGTCAAGTGTAAAGAGAAGGATTTCCTTGTTTTTGAAGAGCTCGTAGTGATCGATTTCTTTTTGTGTCACTTTTCCGCCAACGTGATCCACGCGGACATCTTCAACAAATGCAACGGTGCCAACCGGCGTCTCGATAAGGAGACCCATCGAATCAGGGATTGCGTGCGAGATAGCAAAAAAGGTGATGGAAAAATTCTTTCCGATCTGTATACGCTCGTCGCCTCGCACCGTTTTGATATCCAAGGGCTCGGAATTGGGAAATTCGCTTTGGCGTTTTTGAATCATGAGAGACCCGAATTCGCGAGAATAAATCGGTGGGTTACCAATCGAGTCCATGACATACGGGATACCGCCGATATGGTCGAGGTGTCCGTGTGTGATGAAGAGCGCCTTCACTTTCTCTTTTCGCTCTTTGAGATAGGTGATGTCAGGAATAATGAAATCAACTCCTGGTGTCTCAACCTCGCCGAACTGGAGGCCTGCGTCAACGATGATAATCTCATCGCCGTATTCGATCGCAGTCATGTTCTTACCAATCTCCTCGACACCTCCTAATGGAATCATGCGAAGGACGCCCTCCTCTGGGGGTGGGATGTGGACGCCGTACGTTGTCGGCATTGTTGTCTTCGGGTGTGGAATACGATCGCGTCTCTGAAAGCCGCCTCGGCCTCTTCCGCCCCCCCCACGCGATTTATCACCAGAAGGACGTTTGGAATGCGTTGGATGTGCGTGGGGATGTCCCAACGGTCGGCTTGGTGGGCGACTCGATGGTCGCGCTTGCTGATGCGGCCGTGCTCCTCGATGAGGATGTTGGTGGGGTGTCGTGGTGTGGGGCGCGAGAGCGCTGAAGGTGCGTCTCCGCCGCATGCCGGTGTCTCCGGCAACCTGTCCGTTACTTTGTTGAGGCCTTGGTGTCGGTATGCTCTCGGGTGCACGAAGGACGCGGATGCGTGATCTCTGTTGACCGTCTGCGCCAATATTGCGACGGCCAAGCTGGTGGCGATGTGAATTGTCTATCATTAACGATGCTTAATTGAGTAAGAAGTGCCTTAGTTGTTTTGAAATAGTGAAAGAATGCTTCGGGTCGCTTTGTGCCACGAATAGACATCCATAAAACGTTCACTTGCTTCATCCAGCGGTCCCGCAGAGATTCCTTTGAGGATTTTGGGAACGAGGTAGAGCATTTCCGGAGCGTACAGGAACACTGCCGGCATGTCGGATTCGATTTCTTCTGCAAGCGAGACGTAGAGTTCTTGCCGTTCGTTTGCGTCAAGGGTGGTCCGAATGTCCTCCAGTATAGCATCGGTCGTTATGTTTGCATAGAGGGCGATATTGAGGCCCGGGTCGTTTCTTTGTGAAGAATGCCAGAAGGGAAAAAGATCTCCGCCGCGTCCGATGACTTGTCCGAACAGGAGCGCGTCATATGCACGTGGGCGGATCACTTCTTGGTGGAGCGCTCCGATGTCGAAGAGTTCTATTGTGACCAGTACTCCCAAGTTCTCCCACATGCGCTTCAGAACCTCCGCGGTTCTCTTCAGCTCGGGCGTGTTCGCCGTTGAGAGTGTGAAGGAGAGCGGAGCGTCATCTTTCATAAAAATACCATCCTCTCCCATCTCCCAACCATCTTCTTCAAGAAGCGCACGTGCTTCCTTGAGGGTCCCTTTGACATGTTCTTTCGAAAAGTTTTCCAACGGCGGAATAACAGGGCCTGTCACGGGATTTCCGTAGCCATAGAGCACTTCCGTGATGAGTACGTCCGTATCAATAGAGGTTGAGAGTGCTTCACGAATAGTCGCATCGGTGAAAATCTCTTTTTCATTTTGATTAAAGAAAACACCAAAGAGACGTGTCAGAGGATAACGGATAATGCGCACATCGTCCTCGAGATCGTGTCCGTATACAGGATCGATTCCCTTGACGGTGTCGATGGTGTCACTGAGGAATGCCTCAAGGGCCGCTTCCTCAGTATCATATGTTTTGATACGGAGACCTTGAAGGCGCGGAGCACCGAGTGTGAAATTGGTGAAGCGCGTGAGGGCATATTCAGTGGGGATTCCCGATGCGTCACGTGTTACACGGTCTACCTTGAACGGTCCTGATCCAACCGGTAGTGTATTCAGTCGATGTACTGGAAATGTTTCTGCTGTTGTGTTTTCCCACAAATAACGGGGGAGAATGCCCAATGTCGTGTTTTCCAAAAATGGTGTATATGGCCGAGGTAATGTAAAGACAACGGTGTGTGTATCTTCCGCCGCGACGGTGATGCCCTCCCATATATATTGAACAGCGCTTCCCATGAACGGATCTTGGGCGCGCGTGATTGTGAAAACGACATCTTCCGCTGTTACAGGTTGCCCATCGTGGAACGTGGCATCCTTTTTGAGTACGAATGTGTACACGGTGCCGTCATCTGACACGGTGTACTTCTCTGCCAAGTCCGGCACGAGAGTTCCTTCCGGTGTCGGCCGCATAAGGCCGGAATAGATAAGTGCGGACAAGTCCTTGTCGATATCCGACTGTGCGAGAAGTGGATTTATGAACCGCGGCGTTCCGACGATGCCTTCCGTGAGAGTGCCTCCCGATGCGGGCACAGTGACGGAGTATTCTTTCCAAAGGGTCCGAAGCATGATGCCCGTTGAGATGACGAGAACGAGTCCAAGTGTGGAGAGGAGTATCCGTTCAAGGAAAGAGAGACGCGAAAGTCCCTCGCGAAGCGCGCGAGTGCCGGGAAGTGTGGTCAAGCGTTGTAAATCAGGAGTGTTCACAAAAAACAATCCGAGGGAGCATTCTGCTTCCTACGAAAGAAGGGCTACAAGTGAAGTGATCACGTAGATAATCGCAACAACAATTGTTGCGATAAAAACGACTTTTTCAGGTCCACGGCGCGTTCGTGTGGGTCCTCCGTCATCTCCGCCAAATGCCGCACCCATTCCTGCCTCGTTGTTCTGAAGTAGGATAAGGACGACGAGCACCAGAGAGATAATGATCTGAATGATTGAAAACATGTCTGTCATACCGTTCCTTCATACTAACACAGGATACGTTTTCCTGTCTAATCCGAGGTATACTACATCAAACTATGGCTCTTACGGATGATATCACGAAGATCATTGAGGGTGACGTGTATGCAGATGAGAAAACACGGAACGTGTATTCTCGTGACACATCGCTGTTCAAGGTGATGCCATCTCTTGTTGTGTCACCAAAAAATACGCACGACATCAAGGTGCTTGTGGAATATGCGGGCACTCATCCGGGCGTAACTCTTACCGCGCGCTCGGGAGGAACAGGAATGGATGGAGGAGCACTTTCCGAGTCCGTTGTTCTTGATTTCACAAAGTACTTCAAGACGATACATGGTTTTACAAAAGATACGGCGATACTTGATCCCGGTGCCTATTACCGTGACTTTGAGAAGGAGACAAAAAAACGGAATCTCCTCATGCCCTCATACCCGGCATCAAAGGAGATATGTACCGTGGGCGGAATGGTCGCGAACAACGCGGGTGGGGAACTGACGCTCTCGTATGGAAAGACAGCGCGCTATGTACGGGAACTCTCCATGGTTCTCTCTGACGGAAATGAATACGTGTTCCGCGCACTTTCACATGAAGACCTCGAAAAAAAACTTCTCGAAGTGGGTTTTGAAGGTGATATATATCGCAAGATGTACACGCTCGTGACAGAGAACAAAGGAACGATCGACCGTTTCCGACCGAAGGTCTCAAAGAATTCCGCGGGGTATGCTCTCTGGGATATCTATGACGAGAAGAAAAGGACATTCGATCTCACAAAACTCTTTGTTGGGTCTCAGGGAACGCTTGGTCTTGTGACGCGGATTACCTTCGATCTCATCCGTCCTCCGCGCTACTCACAAATGATCGTTCTTTTTCTTGACTCGTTTGATCGATTGGGAGAGTTGGTAGAAAAAGTTCTTACGCATCGCCCCACAACATTTGAGTCGTATGATGACAAGACGCTTTCGCTTGCGGTTAGATTCTTCGGCGGGTTCATTCGTCGGCTTGGTCTTTTGAAAATACTCTCGATAGGTTTCCGTGACATCATTCCCGCGTTTTCCGTTCTTCTTCACGGATTTCCGAAACTTGTTCTCCAGATAACGTTTGACGGGGATGATTTTGAGGTGCTTCGTCGACGTACGTATGCGTGCGCCGTTGCGTGTAGGGAATACAATCCACGATTACTGCGTTTGACGACATCTTCCGCCGAAGTCGATGAGTATTGGATGGTGCGCCACGAGAGCTTCAATCTTTTGCGGACAAAAGTGAAAGGAAAACAAACAGCACCATTTATTGACGATATCGTTGTTCCGCCCGACGTGCTGCCGGAGTTCTTGCCGAAGCTCTACGCGATACTTGATGAATACAAAGATGTGTTAGAGCACAATATTGCGGGACATATCGGCAATGGTAACTTCCACATTATTCCTCTGATGAATCTGTCAGACCCGAAAGCGCGGGAAGCAATTCCTGTGATTGCGAGGCGTGTCTATGACCTCGTTTTCTCATATGGCGGTTCCGCGACGGGGGAACACAACGACGGCATCATCCGGACACCATTTCTTCGTCAGCAATTTGGGGATGAGATGTACCGACTTTTTGAAGAAACAAAAAAAATATTTGATCCAAAAAATATTTTTAATCCAGGCAAAAAGGTCAATGGGACGATGGAATATGCCGTCGCGCATATCTCGGGGTACAACAAATAAAAAAATAGCGAAGTGTCAAGTATGCAAGAAGGGCCCGTTCGCGTACAATGGTGCCACTTCAAGGGGTATTTGTGGTTTCGAAACCACATCTCTTTTTATCCACAGCTAACACTTGTGCAAGGTTTTTATGGCGAAATCAAAATCAAAATCGAAATCAAAGAATACAAAAGAACGCATCGCACCTCTGGGAGATCGCGTGCTTGTTCGACCCCTCTCACAAGAGGAAGGTATGAAGCGTCCCTCAGGTATCATCATTCCCGATACGATTGATAAGGAACGTCCGCAGGAAGGAGAAGTCATCGCTGTTGGTCCGGGAAAATATGATGACGGAAAACTTGTTCCACTGTATGTCAAAAAAGGTGACCGCGTCCTTTTCTCGAAGTATGGATACGACGAAGTGAAAATCGACGGTGTCGAGTATTTTATTTTAAAGGAAGAAAATATCCTTGCAGTTTTAAACTAACCCTAATCGCCAACTTCTAACCTCCAACATCTAACTCCTATTTCTATATGACAGCCAAAAAAATCCTTTATGAACGAGATGCGCGCGAAGCACTTGCGCGGGGTATTGAAAAAGTTGCACGAGCAGTAAAGGTCACACTTGGTCCCCGCGGACGCAACGTTGTTCTCCAAAAGAGTTACGGTGCGCCGACAATCACAAACGACGGCGTGTCGATCGCAAAAGAGATCGAACTTTCGGACAAATTTGAGAACATGGGCGCGGAGATTGTGAAAGAGGTCGCAGGAAGGACGAACGACAGCGCAGGAGATGGAACAACAACAGCAACCGTTCTCATCGAGGCGTTGGTTTTGGAAGGGCTCAAACACACAAGTATGGGTGTGAATGCAATGGCGGTTCGTAGGGGTATGGAAAAAGCGTCAGAAGATGTTGTGGACGCACTTCGCCAATCTGCAAAACCGATCAAGAACAAGGAAGAAATCAGGCAGGTGGCAACTATTTCTGCCGAGTCAGACGAACTTGGGAAGATTATCGCAGAAACGATTGAGAAGGTTGGCAAAGATGGTGTTGTGACCGTCGAAGAAGCGCAGACATTTGGTGTTGAGTCAGAAGTCGTCGAAGGCCTTCAGTTCGATAAAGGATATGTGTCGCCCTACATGGTCACGAATGGAGAACGGATGGAAGCTGAATACCGCGACGTACCGGTCCTCGTGACAGACAAAAAGATCTCGACAGTGAAAGATATTCTACCTCTTTTGGAAGGTCTTGCGCAGGGAGGCACCAAAGAACTCGCTATTATCGCGGATGATGTCGACGGCGAAGCACTTGCGACATTTGTTGTGAATAAAATGCGTGGCGGATTCTCTGTCCTTGCCGTCAAAGCACCTGGATTCGGTGATCGAAAGAAAGAGATGCTTCAGGACATCGCAACACTTGTTGGTGCGACGGTTATCTCTGAAGAAACGGGAATAAAAATTGAGAGCGCGACAGTTGCGATGCTCGGAAAAGCGCGCCGTGTTGTTGCAACAAAAGATACGACAGTTATCGTCGGCGGAAAGGGAAAGAAGGCGGCGATTGATGAGCGCGTCGCACAACTCCGAACACAACTTGAAAACACAGAATCAAAATACGATAAAGAAAAACTCCAGGAACGCATCGGAAAACTCTCTGGTGGTGTTGCGATCATTCGTGTTGGTGCGGCGACGGAAACAGAGATGAAATATCTGAAGCTAAAGATTGAAGACGCAGTAAATGCGACAAAGGCAGCAATCGAGGAGGGGATCGTTGCTGGGGGAGGAAGCGCATTGGTAAAAGCCGCAGGAAAATTGGCAACTAAAAAAATGTCCGTGGAAGCAGAAGCAATTGGATATGCAATCGTTATCAAAGCACTCGAAGCACCACTTCGTCAGATTGCAGCAAATGCCGGAAAGGACGACGGGCTCGTTATTGTTGACCAAGTTAAAAAGGGAGGAAAACATTCCGGATACGATGCGGCGAATGATGTGGTCGTGGAGGACATGCTTGCGGCGGGAATCGTTGATCCAGTGAAAGTGACTCGCACAGCAGTACAGAATGCTGTGTCCGCAGCCGCAATGCTTATAACAACGGAAGTTGCTGTTGCTGACGAACCAAAGGAAGAGAAGCCAGCAGGGGGTCACAGCCATGGTCCTGAAATGGACTACTAAAATAGGTTGCAGGGTATAGCTTTTTTGGGGATAGAAAAACACAAGGCAGAGATGCCTTGTGTTTTTCTGTTTCCGTTATATAATGTTCGTTAAACCAGTTGCTCTTTCCGGGGGGAAACAATGCCACATGCCCATATTCCGCGTTACAACCGTGAGGACGAGCGGGAAGTAAGCTTCATCGCGGGGAAGTGGGCGGCAATAATCGCTCCACCCCTCACGGCCCTTCTTCTGCTTTGGGTTTGGTCCTGCACGCACTAGTGCGCAAGACCAAATCTACCGCCAGCCGCCTTCGGGCGGCTTTCGCTTTTATGAGAAAATTCAAGTAAAATGTATCTACGTTTTTCCTATAACCTACAACCTTAATCCTATAACCTATCCTTATGACACCTCTCTATATCTTTCTTGCGATTCTTGTCTTGTTCATCCTGTGGCTGATTGCAACGTATAACAAATTCATACGTCTGGGGGTGAGAACCACCGAAGCGTGGGCAGACATCGATGTTCAGTTAAAGCGCCGCTATGACCTCATTCCAAATCTTGTTGAAACAGTAAAAGGATACGCGACGCACGAGAAAGAAGCATTTGAGAACGTGACTCGTGCACGTGCAGCGGCAATGGGCGCACAGACAGTCGAAGATCACACAAAGGCGGAGAATATGCTTGCAGGGGCACTCAAATCGCTTTTTGCTGTCGCAGAAGCATACCCTGATCTTAAGGCAAACCAGAACTTTCTTGAACTCCAACGCGAACTTTCTGACACGGAGAACAAGATCCAAGCGGCACGTCGGTTCTACAACTCAAATGTTCGCGATCTTAACACCGCGGTACAGACGTTCCCGAGCAATGTAATCGCAGGAATATTCAATGTGTCAAAACGAGAATTCTTCGATCTTGATGAGGTAGCCCTCGAGCGCGAGCCAGTGAAAGTCAGTTTCTAGTTTCGTTAGCTAGTTTTCTATGGCAAACATCGTCTCCACACCAGAGTTGCATCGAATAGTCCCTTCGGTGGCAATTTACCGTGACGATGGTCGTTTTCTTATCATCAAGCGTGCGTCGAATCTCAAGGTGCATCCAGGTAAGTGGTCAATACCGGGCGGTGGTATGAGTTCCGAAGAGTATACCAACACACCAGTAACGTATGGTGATAACGGCTGGTATCTCCCTGTTCATGAGGCATTGAAACGGGAAGTACGTGAAGAAGTTGGTCTTGAAATAGGAGAGCCAAAATATCTCCACCACTATACTTTTGTTCGGCCAGATGGCGTGCCTGTTCTGGGGATGGTGTTTTATGCACCACATGTTTCAGGTGATGTCGTTTTGGATGAGGACGCTTCTGACTTTACATGGATTCTCCCCGAAGAGTTAAGCAACTACGACTGCATTGCAAGCATCCATCGAGAAATAGCTGCTGCCTCCGAACTTCTTAAGTAATATGCCAACGATTCACTCCCACGGAAATACAAATGTAAGCAAAATCTGGTTCGTCGTTGTGTTTGCTTTTGTGGTCTTACTTGGCATTTCGTGGAAGGTGTATGCAAGTCTTGAAGAAATTGCGCTTCACACGAACCACATGACAGACGATCTTCGGGACCTTATGGATGATCCACACTGAAATGGCAACACTCTACACACATCAAAGCAGTAATGTCGCAAAAACATGGACGCTGATGGCGCTCTTTTTTGCCGGCGTCATTTTTTTGGGATGGGGTGTGAGCTATCTCTACGAAGCACCCGAAATTCTTTTTATCGCTGTTTTTGTGAGCATCTTCATGAATATTGCGGCGTATTGGTTTTCCGACAAGATTGCACTTTCTGTATCGCGTGCTCGACCAGCATCTCGGGAAGAGTTTTTTGACCTCTACACTGTCACAGAGAACCTCGCGATTACCGCTGGGCTTCCCATGCCCCGTATTTACGTGATTGACGATTCTGCGCCAAATGCGTTTGCGACGGGGCGCAACAAAGAACATGCTGTTGTTGCCGTCACAAAAGGGCTTTTGGAGCGTCTCGATCGCACAGAGCTCGAGGGGGTTATTGCGCACGAACTCTCTCACGTCGGGAACCGAGATATCTTACTTTCAACCATCGTCGTCGTTCTTGCTGGGTTTGTGAGTTTGCTCGCTGACTTTTTCTTGCGGACACACACGTTTGCAGGAAATCGGGATAACAATAAAGCAGGAGGAATCCTTATGCTTATCGGGATTGTTCTCGCGATACTTGCACCAATCGCGGCAACGCTCATGCGCCTTGCTATCTCACGGAAGAGGGAATTCCTTGCGGATGCGTCAGGTGCGCTTCTCACACGCTACCCTGAAGGTCTTGCGAGTGCTCTTCAAAAGATCTCCGCCTATGGCGCGCCCATGAAGCATGCACACAACGCAACGGCACATCTCTTCATTTCAAATCCATTTGGTTCTACTGCAAAAGGATTAAGTAAGTTATTCATGACCCACCCTCCCGTTGAAGAGCGGATACGGGCCTTACGAGGACAATAATCATGACCAAAGACCCGTTATTTGTTTTTAATTCTTGGGCAGGCGCATCTCTTCTTGATGGGTGGACACTCATCCACTTTCTCGGATGGGCAGCGTTTGGATATGTGTGCAGGATTTTTGGTGTTTCACTTGTGGCAACGTGCATTATCGGTATTTGTATCGTGGTCGGATGGAAAGTATATGAAAAAGTTGCAAAGATTGATGAGCCATGGACCAACACTATTGTTGACATAGTAATCGGAATTTCTGCCGTGATTCTGGCCTATGTCCTCATGCCAACGGCCTCTTTTCGAACAGAGATTTCAATTGCACTATTGCTTGCCGTTCTGACATTCGCGCTTAACGTGTGGGCATGGATTTCATGGAACGGTCTCCCTGGTAGTACAAAGTCGACCCATGACACAAATATCTCAACAAACGAAGAAGGTTCATGAGAAAAATCAAACTTATCGCACCCGACCCAATTCCGCTGATTTCTCTTACATGGAGTGAAGGGCGTATTTTTGATCTCTGGATGATTGTACACACGCTCTCGGGCATGGCACTTGCATGCGGGATCTGGCTTTTGCCACTACCCACCACTTTTGATTACCCACTTGTATTGGTTCTTTTGATAGCGTGGGAGATATACGAAATAGCCGCAGGGCTCACCGAAGAGGTTGAAAACCTAACACTCGATATTGTTTTTGGATTGATTGGATTTTCATTTGTGTACGAAAAAATGCTCACCGATGCAAGCACTGGCTACGCATGGGCAATCGGTGTCGCGTTTTTAGCGTGCAACGCACTCCTCAATTTTCTCGGTTGGAGGGCGTATAGGAAGAGGGGAAAATAAACGGGTTACAGTTTTTAACGTATGGGCTAACACCCCGGTGCTATACTACTGCCATATGGAAGGCCTTAAAAAGAGTGCATATTTGGGAGTGATAAAGGAACTCAAGGGCGAGATCGAAAATGGAGGATTTCAGTCCGTGGGGAAAAGAGTTTTGGAAGAGTCAAAAATAAAGCCTGTATATACACTAGAGAAAGAAGACCCTCTCCTCTGCGACGAAAATAGACAAAAATTGAATACCGAGGCAGGTGTCGTTATCGCTAATCATCCAGGATACTTTGACACTTTTTTCATTCTGAACACTCTTAAGAGAAAGGATGTGAAAATCGTAGTAAGCGGATCCAACTACGAAACGTTTGGCCGTGCTATCGGTGAAGAGTTCCTAATCAAGGCAACACGTGACCCGTCCGAAGTAGTATCATTCCTACGTTCGATTAAAGATCACATAGAAAGTGGAGGACTCGTTCTTATATATCCAACAGGCGGGGGCCATGATAATGATAAGAATCCTCCATTCGAAAATGGATTTTCAGTCATTCTTAAGAGATGTTTGAAACCCACCGATATGGTGTATTCATTTTATATCGATCCAGAAGACTTCGGACCTTTGGTTGACGAAAAAATCTCAAGGCTTTCGGGGATAGTGTCGGCCGTTACCGTTCACCCGTCCTTTAATGTGAACAGACTAAAAGAAGAGGCAGAAGTAAGGGTACATGAGCGATATTCAACCGCAGAAGAGTGGCAAGAAGTTTTAGACAGCTCGAATAAAAAAGAAAAGAACCAAAAACTAACAGAACATTTTCTGGGTAGTTTTCAGGACAAACCTGACACTGAACCTGGGGCGGAGGGTGAGGGATTCGAACCCTCGGTGGTATAACCCACACACGCTTTCCAAGCGTGCGCACTAGACCGCTATGCGAACCCTCCAAAGGTAAAAGACGGCTTTTTATAGCATGGATTCTATGCTTTCAGAAATGTCATGACTTTTTTCTCAATCCTACCCATTTCTTTTGGATTGAACCATACAATATCTTTATTCTTCTTAAACCATGTCATCTGTCGGCGTGAGTACTGCCAGATTGCTGTTGCAAGCTGTTCGAGGAATTCGCTTTTTGTGTTTCTTTTTTCAAGCAAGTCCGCAAGGAAGCGATATTCGAGGCCAAGCTCGCGCATGCGTTTGTATGAAAGACCGCGCGCGTGGAGCGTTCGGGCCTCCGCAACCATACCCTGCTTCATGCGCAGGGCTATGCGTTGTTTGATTTTTAGCCGGAGCTTGTCGGGTGAGAGCATGAGGCCGATATATAAAACGTCATCGCGTTTCTGCGTGCTTGATCTCGGCACTTTACCCAATACCTCAATAATCTCTAGTGCACGAATGAGTCGGCGCGGGTTTTTGGAATCAATGGTTTTGGCACGGGCTGGATCTTTCTTTTTGAGCATCGCAAAGAGCTGTGCGGCGCTTTTCTTTCCAAGTTTTTTGCGAAGCGCGTGGTTTGGCGGCACAGCAGGGAAGGTGGTGTCTTTTGTAATGGCATCAATATAGAGCCCGGTGCCGCCAACAATAATTGGCACGTGTTTATTCTTATATATCGAACGAATAACTTTCTCTGCGTGTTTTTGGTAATCAGAAACGGAGAATTGTTTCTTTGGATTTGCGATATCAAGTAGGTGGTGGTGGACACCGTGCATTTCGCGCTTGGGGATTTTACCGGTTCCAATATCAAGTCCCGTATACACTTGCCGTGAGTCGGCAGAAATTATTTCTCCGCCGAACTTTTTTGCAAGACATACACCCACATCGCTTTTTCCTGTTGCGGTAGGGCCAAGGATGACGATTCTCTTATTCATATGAATAAGAGATCAAAAAGAGCGACGATGTCTGTCACATAAAGAACCAAAAGATACTTTCGGTTTTTTCTCCAAGATGCATTTTCTTTTAAGGATTCTCTAAACTTTCCTGGAATTCTTCCTCGTACAATCTTTTTATAAAATTCCGAAACGATTCGTTCTAGCCCACCGACTCCAAGGAGGAAAAAGAGCCCCGGAGTGTTTGGAAAAAGAAACACCAAAAGAAGTCCCGACAGCAGAGCAATAACTGGGCTACGCAAAAACTTTATTGGCTGAAACCCCTCGTACGGAGCATCTTTCATTGCTCCACCGATAGCAACACAAAGACCAACCAAAAGACCAGCGACAATTCCCGAAACAGTGACCGCTACGTTCCAAAGGACAAAAAATAGAACTAGAACTAAGAATAAAAATACTATTCGACGTGTCAATACATTACACCGAATTCCCAAATCTGATGGAATTTTGTATTTGCTCTGATCCTCGAGACGCCATAACGCTTTATACATTTCTGTCAAAAGCCGCTCGATTGCGATTGCAGAGAGTGCCACTAATAGGAGTGGCAAGGAATCATTTAAAAGGTAGAAGAAACAACCTGCCACAAGGCCAAAGACAAGTGAACGAAAAACCTTCTTAACATCAAAGTTTTCTACGAGAAGGTCGCCATAGAGACCCCACAGAATCATATTACTGACTCCGAGGAAGCTCGAAAAAAGATATAAGACGAGAGCTGAACTATAAATAGGATCCATGCTATCTGGTGCCGGGGGAGGGACTCGAACCCTCATCCCTTGCGAGACACGATTTTGAGTCGTGCGCGTATACCATTCCGCCACCCCGGCATATATGGCAGTGTAGACGATTTTTTTGTCCCAATCAATTTTATTTTTATGATACGATATGTTTGTCGTCAGTTGTCGGTCGTTGGTTACATAGGTATATGGCATTCAAAAATAATTCAATTTTCTGGGTCGAAGTCGAAAAGGTTGTACCAAATCCGTATCAACCACGACGTTTTTTTGACGAAGGTAAACTCAAGGAGCTTTCTGAATCAATTCGACAGTACGGAGTACTTCAACCGCTGGTTGTAACACAACGTGAACATTCACGAGAAGACGGCGGACTGTCTGTACAGTATGAACTCATTGCCGGCGAGCGACGATTGCGCGCGTCCAAAATGGCAGGGCTTACGCATATACCCGTAATGATTCGTGACGAGGAACAAAGCGAACAGATTAAACTCGAGATTGCCATCATTGAGAACCTCCAGCGTGAAGATATTAATGCTATCGAGCGCGCGAAAGCATTTAGCCAACTTGCCGAACAGTTCAAGCTCTCGCACGGAGATATTGCGAAAAAAGTCGGTCGAAGCCGCGAATATGTTTCAAACACAATCCGCCTCCTCATGCTTACCGCAGAAATGCAGCAAGCACTTGCGGAAGGGAAGATTACCGAAGGGCACACGCGGCCACTTCTTATGCTTGTTGATCGACCGGAGGAGCAGCAAACTCTCTACAGAGAAATCATCCTGAAAAAGATCACCGTGCGTGATGCGGAGCAGATTTCGCGCAGAATCGCAACGGACAAGGTTAGGAAACGCGAACGGATGTATGATCCAGATATTGTCGAGCTCGAGAACCAGGTCTCAGAAGTGCTGGGCACGCGTGTTCGTGTTGAACCAACCGGGGTTGGCGGACGAATTCTCATCGATTTCTTCTCACAAGACGATGTGCGCAAGATTCTCCATCTTTTGAACGGCGAAGAAAAGAATGGCGTTCTCACGACAACAGAAAATTCTACCGAAGCGGAGATCTCTCCTAAAGAAAATAGTGAAGATACCTTACCTGACCAGCAGGCAGGGAAGTCAGATGCTGACGATGACCTTTACGCGGTGACAAACTTCAGCGTTTAGTTCTTAGCATTCTCCAACGCGTTTCGGATCTTCTTTTTTGCCGTATTTGTTTTTGTCCACTCGAGCCATTTTCGAGACGGTCGGGAATTTTCTTTTGTTTCAATCGTTACGATATCGCCCTGGGAGAGCTTTGTTGAAAGAGCAACGAATTTGCCGTTTATGCGTGCCCCGTGTGCGTGGTCGCCAAGATCGGTGTGGATTGCGTACGCAAAATCAATAGGTGTTGCTCCAAGGGGTAGGTCAACCGCTTCGCCATTTGGTGTAAAGACGATGATTCGGTCGTTGAAAAAGTCACCTTTGAGGTTTTTAATGAATGTTAGGTTCGATCCCCCTTCTTCGTGATCTGCGAGCTCGTGAAGCCACAAGGGGGGTCCGCTTGTGGGAAGTTTGAGTACATTTCGAAGAGCGCGAAGGTCGTCCTCTTGGTGGGTGCTCTTTTCTTTGTATGAGACGTGAGATGCGATACCGAATTCTGCGTGGTCATGCATTGCTTGTGTCCGAATTTGGATTTCGACAACCGCACCATCTCCTGTAAATATCGTCGTGTGCAAGCTCTGGTATCCGTTTACTTTCGGAACAGCAATATAGTCCTTGATACGCCCCGGGAGCGGACGCCACTTTGCGTGGATGAGACCAAGAGCAAGGTAGCAATCCTCGATGCTCCCAAGAATGATTCTCAGAGCAGCGATATCGTATACCTTTTCAATATTCATCTCTTTTTGTTTGAGCTTTTTGTATAAGCTGTACAGATGCTTTACGCGGTGGTCCATCGCGTGGACGGTGATATCGTTGTCTTTCAGTATTGTCGCAAGGGCCTGTGTGATATGTGTGAGGTGTACAAATGTTTCAGCGCTTTTTTCTTCCAAGACACGACGAGTTTCCGCATACTCTTTTGGATACGCAATTTCAAACGCACTGTCTTCGAGGGCGCCTTTTATTTGTCCAATACCCAAACGGTGGGCGAGCGGTGCATATATTTCTAACGTCTCAACGGCAATCCGCATCTGTTTTTCACGGGGAAGGGCGCGAATAGTCGAGAGGTTGTGAAGTCGGTCGGCAAGTTTTATGAGAATGACGCGCGGGTCTTGTGCTGTTGCAATAAAAAGTTTGCGGAGCGTCTTCACGTGTCGCTTAAGGCCCCGGTACTTCAGTTTTCCGAGTTTGGTGACGCCGTTTACAAGAAATGCAATCTCTGCGCCAAATTCCTTCTCAATTTTGGAAAGGGTTACCCCCGTATCCTCAACGGAGTCGTGGAGAAGCCCCGCTGCGATTGTTGCAGTATCCCCACCCACCTCGGCGAGTGTTCGGGCAGTTTCTACAAGATGAGAGAAATAGGGATCGCCTGATTCACGTTTTTGTCCCGCGTGTGCCTTCTCGGCAAAAGTATATGCGCGCAGAAGAATGTCTTGCTCAGCAGGAGATCTGCTTTTGAAATCAGGAAGAAAGGAGTCAATACCAGTTTCCATGACTTAGAATACCACAAAATTATTTTTTCTTTTTCCGTGCAAATCGACCACGGCCGACCTTTTTTGGTTCTTTGAGTATTGCGAGAGCGCGGGGAAGTTCTATGGCATATGCGTCGTCCTCTTTGAGTGAGCGAAAATCACCATCGTGCACGATGTATGGCCCGAAGCGTCCGATATTCGCGCTTACCATCTTTCCCGTCTCGGGATTTTCTCCGAGTTCTCGGGGGAGTGAGAGATATTTGAGTGCCTCTTCGAGGGTCACCTCTTCGGAATTCTTTTCTTTGGGAATGCTTGCCCGTCGTGGTTTTGGCACTTTTCCTTTTGCCCCCTTTTCTTTTTTCTGTGCGACACCGAGTTGTACATACGGACCATAGGGACCAGTGAGAACGAAAATGGGCTCGTTCGTCGCTGGATCGTTTCCGATTGCTTCCGGTGCTTCTATTTCCTTTCCTTCAATTGTTCGCGCACCTGTGCACTCAGGAAATCGGGCACAACTCATGAACTTCCCGTTTTTTCCCAACTTGATGACCATGTCGCTTCCGCAGGTAGGGCAGGGGAACTCCTTTGGTGCGGGTCCTAAGTCGGTAATCTTTCCCGCTTCTTTTGTTTTCTTCGCGACCTCTTTTGTGAAGGGGGTGTAAAAGTCCTCAAGCGTTTTTCTGTATCCTCGCTCACCCCGCGCAATCTCATCGAGTTCGTTCTCCATCTCTGATGTAAATGAGTCACTGATGTATTCCGTAAAATTCTTCTCAAGGAAAGTGCTCACGACATCTCCGGTGTCTGTGGGTGTAAGTGTTCGTCCTTCTTTTGTGACGTACCCGCGGTCTTCGAGCGTCTTGATAATCGACGCATATGTCGAAGGGCGTCCGATGCCTCGCTTCTCGAGTTCTTTGATGAGTCCCGCTTCCGAGTAGCGCGATGGTGGTTGTGTTTGTTTTTCTGTATCTTCGAGTTTCAAAAGTGTCAGAAGTTCTTTTGCAGAAACAGGAGGAAGTTCAACATCTTCGCCCCGTGCCGCTGTGTCCGCCGCAAGCCATCCAGGAAAAAGAACGCGACTTCCAACAACACTGAACGGAGGGACAACAGGATTGTCTGTCGCTGTTGTTATTTTTGTTTGCATCAATTTTGCTGGTGTCATCTGGCTCGCGAGAGAGCGCGTGCGGATGAGGCGATATAAACGCTGTTCATCTTCTGTGGCACCGGCCTCTTCGGTTCCCGGACGTGTAGGACGAACTGCTTCGTGTGCTTCTTGTGCGTTCTTGCTCTTGCTTTTGTATACCGTTCCTTGCGCATACTCTTTTCCGAATAGTTTTTCAATAACGGAGAGGATCTGTTTCTGTGCCTCTTGTCCGAGATTCGTGCTGTCCGTGCGCATATAGGTGATGTGTCCCGCCTCGTACAGTTTCTGTGCCGCGCGCATCGTGCGGAATGGGGAGAATCCAAGACGTGTGCTTGCCGACTGTTGTAATGTGGATGTTGTAAATGGTGCGCGCGGGCTACGGGATACCTCTGTCTCTTTTATTTCACCGATGCTCCACGCTGCTTTTTTCCCATGCGAGAGTATCTCGTCAACACGTTTTCGATCGCGGGGTTCCTCGCTTGCGGTAACGAGGATTTCCTGGCCGGCCTTTGTTTTTGCGAGTGCGGTTAATATCCAGAATGTTTCCGGATTGAATGCTCGTATTTCTCGCTCTCGCTCCATGAGAATGCGGAGCGCAGGGGATTGCACGCGACCTGCAGAGAGGCCGTATCGGACCTTCTTCCAAATGAGTCCGGAGAGGTCGTATCCCACAAGGCGGTCAAGAACGCGTCGCGCTTCCTGTGCCTGCCGCAAGTCATCATCAATATCGCGTGGATGAGCAACGGCTTCCTCAATCGCCTCTTTTGTTATCTCGTGAAAAACAATCCGTTTTATTTTTTCTTTCTTTGCATCGAGCCCAAGCGCTTCCACAAGGTGCCATGCGATTGCTTCTCCTTCGCGGTCGGGGTCGGTTGCGAGGATGACGTCATCCGCTTTTTTGAGTGCGGCTTTGAGGTCTGCGATGACGGCCTTTTTTTCGGGGACGATCTGGTAGTGCGGAACAAATCCACCTTCGATGTCGATGGCATTCTTGTTGCTCTTCGGAAGATCGCGCACATGTCCGACAGATGCTTTGACGATATATCTGTCACCGAGATATTTCTCGATGGTCTTTGCTTTCGCGGGGGACTCGACGATAACAAGTGTAGTCATGCTGTCAGTAGATACTACACATACGTTTCTTTTGCAAATTTTCGTATCTCATAACCCAGAAAAATTTTATATGACGCACGAACGCCCCGGGGTCACCGGAGCGCGAGGGAACAAAGACGACCCGTGTGGTCAAGCCCGTTTGCACGGGGGACATTTTGGACCAGCAACAAACCATGTCCCGCATGCAGCACACTTTCGCTGTTTGCCGTCGTGGGCGCAAAGGCCCGTTATAAGCAGGCCCACGACGGCCGCTCCCCAGAAAGTGCCGTTCCAGACACTTTGGGGGTGTCCGAAAATCAGATGGGAGATTCCCCCGATCACGGACCCAACGAGTCCGCCAAAGATTCCGCTGGCCAGCAGAATGACAAAGAGGCCTCTTACGGTTCTTGCTATGCCGCGAAACGTCATCTGGGTTCCCCCTGAGGTAGAAGTGCGTGGTGTGCAACCTATTCCCTTTATATGCTTACTAAACTACGAAGTCAATTTCGTCACGCACGTTCCATTTTTCCGAGGCGCTCAGTGAGGATTCCTTTTATTTCCATCGTTGAAATGACAATTTGTGCTTGTGAGAGTGGCATTCCTGATACTCGAACAACTTCATCTCGTGTCATCGGCTCTGTAAGTAATTTAAAAATCTTTTGCTCCTCGTCCGTTATGTCTTTTCTCTGCACATCGTTCATTGTTTCTTGTTCGTCTATCTTGATTTTAAGTACCTCTAGGATATGTTTACTTTCGCACACGGCCTGTGCTCCTTCGCGCAAGAGCGCATTTGAACCGTTTGCGGAATCCGAAAGGACAGACCCCGGAACGACAAGAACGTCGCGGTTGTACTCCATCCCGAGACGCGCGGTTATAAGCGTTCCTGATTTTTCTGATGCCTCGATAATAAGGATGGCGTGGGACATTCCCGCCATGAGGCGATTACGTTCGGGGAAACTCCACACCCCCGCTTTTTGCTCAGAATCATATTCAGAGAGGAGTGTGCCGCCCTCGCGAACGATGCGTCGCGCAAGTCCGACATGTGCTCGAGGATACAAAATATTTTCACTAAGGCCCGACCCCGGGACGGCGATTGTTGGTAATCCGGCAGAAATCGCGGCCTCATGCGCGATGCCATCAATTCCCAAAGCAAGCCCGGATACAATCGCGACGGGGTATCCGGAAAGTCCTCGTATCAATCGTTCGCAAACATTTTTTCCATATGGTGAATAACGTCTCGAGCCGACGACACAAAGGTATTTTGTTTCGGGCGGTGGAAGCGCACCTTGTATAAAAAGGCGCTTCGGCGGGTCCGTGATCTCACGAAGAAGGGGAGGAAAGCCGCTTTGGGGAATGGAACGGATATCCATAGCGGTATCCATGCGGCATACTATATACTAGGGCGCATAAAGCCCGTCTCAATATGCTTGATATACATTTTATCCGTGAGAACAAAGACGTTATCCGCGAAGCGGCGCGCAAAAAGAATGTGACGCTGAATTTGGACGCGCTTCTCACGCTCGACGATACCCGCCGCGAACTTACCCAGAGTGTTGAGAAAATGCGCGCGGAACAGAACGTCGTGTCTGACAAAATCGGCGGCGGTGATGTAAACAAAGACGCTCTCGTGAGCGAGATGCGTCGTCTCAAAGAAGAACTCGAAAAAGAAGAAGAAAAACTCAAAAAGGTGCTTGTTGAGTGGCGCGAGATGATGCTTCAGGTTCCGAATGTGCCTGACCCCTCTGTTCCGGAAGGAAAGAGTGACGCGGAGAATCAAGAAATAAAAGTGTGGGGGGAAAAACCGCAATTCAACTTTACTCCACGGAGCCATATCGATGTCATGAAAGATCTCGACATGGTTGACTTTGAACGTGGAACGAAAGTGCATGGTTTCCGCGGATACTTTCTCAAGAATGACGGCGCACTTCTTTCGTTCGCGATTTGGCAGTACGCAATTGATTTTTTTCTTCCAAAAGGGTTTGAATTTATGATTGCACCTGCCGTTGTTAAAAAGGCGAATCTGTATGGCACGGGGCATTTACCAAACGATGTCGAAGATATCTATAAAACACAAGATGATGATTATCTTGCCGGAACCGCGGAAGTTCCTGTCATGGGATATTTTGCAGACGAAGTGCTTGCAAAAGAGGTATTGCCAAAAAAGGTTCTTGCATTCTCGCCGTGCTTTCGTCGTGAAGCGGGAAGCCACGGAAAAGACACGAAAGGGCTCATCCGCGTTAACGAGTTCTATAAACTTGAGCAGGTAATACTCTCCGAAGCAAGTCATGAAGAATCGGTGAAGTGGCATGAGTGGTTGAACAGGAACACGGAAGAGTTTATTGAGTCGCTCAAAATTCCGTACCATACGGTCATCAACTGTGCGGGTGATTTGGGTTTGGGGCAGGTAAAGAAATATGATGTCGAACTCTGGGTACCACTTGAAGAAAAGTATCGTGAGATAAGTTCTGCATCCTATTTTCACGATTTTCAAACGCGTCGCTTCAATATCAAATATACAGACGGAGATGGAACGCGTCGCTTCACGCATTCTCTGAATTCCACGGCAATTCCGACACCGCGTATCCTTGTTTCTTTGATCGAGAACTATCAAGAAGAAGATGGGTCAGTTCGCATTCCTGAAGTGCTTCGCCCATACATGAGAGGAAAAGAGAGGATCACTAAAAAAGTTACAAGTTCATAAGGTTATAAGGTTCATCAAGAAAGCCGTCTGCTTCTTTATAACTTTATAAACTTTAAACTTGATACACTAGGTCCATGCGTCCTCGCCGATTCAGGACAGAGCGCGTAGCCGTTGAGCACCGTAAACGCG
>ERZ1292625.532-Hain-H41-01um-R1-532-length-57059-cov-24_pt1 | contig 57059 bp, 81 predicted proteins | sample MGYA00564400_ERZ1292625 | MGnify/ENA primary metagenome ERZ1292625 (study PRJEB36523, sample SAMEA6512639) | groundwater metagenome | collected 2019-01-08 | study: AquaDiva: Metagenomics assemblies of 32 groundwater samples | reverse complement strand
AGCTTGAGTTTTTTAGATCCAACAAATAACCAGTACCAAGAGCGGTTTGAGTTCCACCAATAATACCACCATCAAAACGAACCAGTCCTGCATCTACGAAGATCGAGTAGGGATTCGTGATCGTCGCCGTACCTGAAGGTGGGCCAGCTACGTAAATACCTGAAGCGAAATCTAATGTTACTGCTCCACCTGCACCTGAGTTAATTGTAAAGACTGGTACTTGAATACCTGCAAAACCATTGTTCCCTGTTACACCGGTTGCAGCGTCGAGTACGAATGTCTGTGCAGAAAGTCCGAGTAATCCAAGGGTCGTTCCTGCGACGTTATTGACCGTAACAGAGGCAACAGCCGAACCAAGGTTAAGGCCTCGGACGTTGGTTGTCTGAGCTGTTTGACCTGATGTAGTCGTTGGAAGGGCAATCGAAGTAGTGAATGCGTTTGTGACGACACTTGAACCCGTAAAGGTTGGGCTACCGAATGAGTTGGAAACATTGGTTGTGATCGCTGCACCGCTGGTAGCAAGAGAATGATCTGAGACGGTGAATGCAGTGATTTGCGAAGCGACAGAGGTGTGTGCGCCTGGGGTGATGGTGAACGAATTTACGCCGCCAGCAGTTACCTTGGTCAGGAAGGTTGCAGCACCACTCGTAGCTGCGACAACCATGTTCCTCGTGGCGTTTGAATCCGTGGATATATAGAAGTCCTTGGCTACCGTCCAGGCGTACATCTGACTCGTGAAAGATCCAGCGGAAGCATTGGAATACCCCAAAGCTGCTACCTGAGTTGGTGTGCTGTCGTAAAAATCGAAGTTTACGAATCCATTGGCTGCCGTGTTGTTGATCGAGAGTGGGCTGTAGCCGTTTGTGGTGCTGATAAACGTACCTGCACTGCCAGTGAGAGCTGCTACACCGCCAACGACAAACTTGTTCGTGGCAGAAGTTGGAATGTAGGTTGTTGCCCCCCACACCATTCGCTGAACACCCGCGGTAGTGGCGCTGATAGCGTTTGCTGATGGTAAATAAAAACCAGTAGTCGGATAATTCTGGAAAGTAATAGACGGATCTGTAACGGTTCCATCTGCAAATTTCGTCGCATTATTGAATATTGCTGTACCTCCGAAGTACGATGTACCAGAAGCGTTTATGCCATTTGTTGCTACTATTCTTTCCGCAAACGTAGCTGTAGCTGTAACGGTAAGCGTATCGCTTGCTGCGTTCCCAATAGTTGTATTTCCATTAAAAGTCGAATTACCTGTTACGGTAAGGTTTCCTGTAACAGCCTCATCAATTGAAATAGTAGCCGTACCTGAAAAAGTTATATTGCCTGAGTTGTCGATAGAGAAAACTGCGGAACCTGCTGAGTTCTGTGCCTCAAAGAGGTTAGCTGTTTGACCAGAAAATCCTTTGACGATGAGTGGAACCTGAGATGATGTTCGAGATTGGAGGGTGTATGCACCATTGCCCTTACCTCCTGCTCGCCATGAGTCTGAAAACTGAGCCATTTTATTAAGAGGTTAAGAGTTAAAATTCAAGAGTACATTCCACGCCCTCCCCTGAGACCGTAGAGTCGATCCAGATCTGATCGGCGTTCCCGACCTGATATGAGATTGATTGTTCTGGTTGGAGACGGAAGAAGGTTGTGCCTGAGTTGAGAGCATCTGCGGATGAACCACCGACCGTGATATCTCCCGTGTTGCCTTTCTTGGCTTTTACGACGACGGACACACCATCAGGAACGATAGTTGCCGTGAGTTGAACAGGAGTACCAGAAGTGGTGACGTTTTTTTGGAATGTCTTGATTGCGTTGCTGTTGAGAAATCGTGCCATTGTGTTGGTTGTTATAAGCCCTGTGGAGAGCACTGGTGTGCGTGATGATTAGAAATCTCCACAAGGCCCCTCCCCACGCAGGAGGAGGGGGAAATAAAGGCTAAGGCTAGGCCAAAGCTGCTGTACCATAAAGATTCGTGACCCACCATTCTGTTCCGAGAAACACAAGGTCACAAGCGTCACCTACGGCGTTGAGGGTAAGCGTCGTACCGTTCGCAAGATTAGCAGGCGTGATAACTGCATCAGCCGTGTAAACCGTACAAACAATAGTTTTTCTCTGACCTTCGACACCATCTGCAAGCGTATGAGTTGAAGCGCCGTTATTCGCAATCTTCGTCACTCCATGAGTGACCGAGATAGCGGTATTAGCGTTCAGGATAGCTTGTGGTGTGTAGATAACCGTACCAGCAGTGAATACGAGATTACCTGCTGTGATTACCTCATTACCTGCACTAAGCGTAAGAACTGTCGTGGAAGCGTTACCAGCGATGATCGTTGCTCCGTATTGACCTACTGAGAAGTCGTCGGCTGCACCGTCGTAACACTGGATATACTTACCTGTAAGTGTAGCTGCTGTAGCGTTCAAGAAGAGGAGGGTTCCTCCGATCATGGACGTAGCAGAGATGTAGCCTACCGTACCTGCTGTCGTAGTGTTGGCAATGGCTGATAAAATACCCATATTAGCGGTAGATGTGTAAGCTCCTGTTGCCTGAACACTCAAGAGACCGTTTGTTGCGACTGCTCCAGTAGTGGCGGAGACTGCTCTGACAAGAGAGCCTGACGTTGCCGCAACCCCTGTGTCACCCACATACAAACCAATCGCACTTACGGAAGCATTGACGTTGATCGCCATAGCTGTGCCTGCAGTGGTTGAGTTACAATTAACTCTGACAAAACCATCAGTGACTGCTGCAGAAGTAAATACTCCTGTACCAAAGAAGGAGATGATACCATTCGTAGCAACCGCACCTGCTGTGGCAGAATTGACACGAAGAAGGGAGCCAGTTGTCATGCCTGTAGCCGTGTTGTTCGTGATAGAAAGCCCAACACCCGTTGTAGTAAGGTCAGCAGCCGTGATGAGCATAACCGTGGCTGTAGTAGCCGCAGAAACGACATCAATAGCTCGACCACCCGTTGCGTTGTGGGTAAGGCTGAGTGCGTGACCAGTACCAAGCGAGTCCATAACGACCTGAATACCATTGACGGTATCAGAGACGGTTCCAGATGTGTTCGTGACAGCGTTCTCAACGTAGAGGACTGAACCTGTAGCGGAGAATGAACCACCACCGTTGATGACTGAAGTTCGGATGAGATTAGCCATGTCATAGTCATCAGCAACCGTACCAGTCGTGACGGTGCGGAGAGACGAGACATTGAAGAAATCAACCGTCTTGTTCAGTGTGCCAGTGATGTTTCCTGAGATGTGCGAGAAGTCTGCAATACGACCCGTGGTAAGAACAATTGAAGTCGAAGTGACATCAAGAGCTGTACCCGTAGTAACCGCATCAGCGGAAATCTTTACGATACCTTCACCAGCGACCGCACCAGGAGTCGTTGCTGAGTCAGCGATGAGTTCGAGAACAGAACCTACACCAGTGAGTACGCCAGAAGCCGTAGCTCGAAGCGCTGTACCAGTCGTGGTAGAAGTCGTAAGGTCTATGAGAGTAGAAAGTGTCGTTGCGGCTGCACCTGCGATATACAGGGCTGTACCCGTTGTCATTCCCGTAGGAGTGATAGCAACGAATGAAGCTGTGGTCGTTCCTGTAAATGTACCCGAACCTTTTACGATCAAAGCGTTATTTGCCAGCAGGGAGTTATCTGTAATCGAGAACACATCACTCGTGCTCGTTGAGGTAACTGCCACATTGCCATCCGTGACCACTATGTCACCAGCCGTAAGAGTAAGCACAGCCGTACCAACCGCTGAACCAGCAAGAACTGTTGCGCCGAGTTCACCGATTGTGAACGCAGCAGCACCAGCGTCCTGACTCCAACATCGGAAGTAGAATCCACCAGCAAGTGGGGTTTCGTCGAGAGAGAGGTGAAGGAGTGTACCAGTTGTGAGACCTTCGCTTGAAAACTGAACCACGCCGTTATCTGCTGCGTTACCGAATGTAGTAGCTGTATCGTTTACAACTAAGAATGAAGCTGCGTTCTGGTCGTCCGTAACTGAGAGATGACCGAGAGTGATCGTAACATCACCTGCTCCAACCTTGAACGCTTCGTTGTGAGTCGTTGTACCGCTTATGTCGATCTTACCTGTTCCGTTCATTGCTACGTCAATGTCTCCATTGGCCGCATCTACAAACGTCATGGTCATCGAGTTTGTTCCTGAATTTGTCTCAAGAATCAAATTATGAGCACCATTTGACGTGATCGTACCGTCTGCTGAACCTGATCCAAACTTCGTTGTTCCACCCAGGACTGAGCCTGTGGTGAATGTGGCAAGACCAGCCTTAGTGACAGACCAGAGATCGGAAGTACCATTGATATCTTTTCCAGTACCTACGTTGGTGATCTGGAGACAATGACCTGCTGAACCTGCTGAACCGTCTAAAGTAAGACCGTTGTTTGTGGCATGGGTAAGAGCAAACGTGAGTGTCGTGCTGTCGATAGTAAGAGTTTTATCACCGAGATACACGGCATCCCATGAAGGAGTGCTTCCGCTGCCTCCTGTGAGTGTGGCCCATGACGTACCGTTCCACCATTTAAGAGTGGTAGATTGGAACGCAAGAGCACCTACGTCTGAGGTAAGATCAGCGAGCGTTCCTGATGCCTGTTGAAAGGCAACGAAACCATCAGTAGCTCCGTTTCCTTTTGCGAAGACATTTCGGAACGTGCTTCCTGGCTTGCCATTGATTTCTTGACAATAATTTTTAGCCATTGAAATACTTTATTAAGTAATAAACAAATGTGGCTTTTTGTTAGGAGAAAGCCACAAAACTCAAGTCACTAAGCGGCGTTTGTGCCCTTGGAAAATTGCCATGCACGCATGTCGTTTCCACCACGATCGTAGAACATGACGACCTTTCGTCGGTATTCGTCTGTATCGTAGTTTATTTCAGGTGCGTTCAAATCAGGCTTAAGACCCCAGATCCACTGAAGACCCATTTCTGGACCCTTGAATGAAGAATCGAATGCAAAGTAATACGCATCGTTGTCGAGATACTTAGAAGTGATGAGCTTTGGAAGACCAACCTTTGCAGCACCATCATTTTCGTTACCACCAGGAATCTGATTTCGATTAAGAGCACCCATAAGTTCCTCATATCGTGAATGAACAGATGATCCGTATTTACAAACGAGAGTATCTGGTTCAACCATCATCTGCTGACCACGGCCATTCTTTACGAGAGCTGCTGTTCGGCGAAGAGCCTTGAGAGCATCGTACTCGAAGTCCATATTGACCGTTGTTCCGTCAGTAACGATGTTATTCCAGTTTGTTCCAGCATCCTCACGAGTGTGTGCGTCTGAAGCAAATGCAACTGCATCGCCACCAGAAGTGGAAACAGACTGACTATCGCCATCGGTATATGATGGCGAATAGCTGTTGTTTAACAAATCGAAAGCGTCGTCGTCGATCTTCTCATCGACTGCATCAGCAAGATTTGTGATCTTGTTAGCAATGCCACGGAAATCAACACCGAATCTCCAGAGAGTGTCGGTAATCTTGATACCAGTTCCATACTTTTTTGAGGTATAAACTTTATCAAAACCTTGAATAGGAGCGTCGTAAACGACTGAAGCATTCTCACCCATAAAGTGAGCTTTTTCAGCACCGATTACTGAGCTGTCCTTGTTGTAGTAACTTTTTGAAGTTGCTACGTTACAAATCTGGTCCATGCCGAGTTTCTTCCCACCACGCTTTTGAACGTAGATGTTCTGAATATCCTCTGCGACCAAGTCTGCGAACGCAGCTATATTTGCAGGTATAGTAGCCATAAATTTTTAGTTGTTAAATGTTAAGTATTAAAATTAAGATGCAGCGATTGCTGTGTTCGATCCGAGGATGTAGCCAAGCATTTTTTTATCTGCCGCAGCTCCATACATAGCAATATTCCTAACGATACCCGTTCCTGCGGTTACGATAGTTGTTGAATTTGCTACGGTTGCAGAGTTGGTAAGGTCATTGACTTTACCAAGCTGCGCTACCTCTGTATTGCTGGTACAATCGTATAACCATAACTGACCCTTAATAGGAATAACATTAACGTAGAGATCACCTGATGCAGGTGTATTAACTACAACTCCCGCTACGTTCTCCGCTAGAAGAGAACTTGTACCATCAATAATCTTAGATACCCCTGCTCCTGTTGAGACATCGTAGAATGCGAGTTCTCCTTCGGCTAGGCCTGAGCTAGTGCCGCAATACATGGACTGGAACTCCGAGTCCCCTTTTACGCATGAAAAAGCCATATAAATGTGTTTAAAAAAATAAAATAATTTTTTCTCACACAGTCCGACTTTTGTAGCAGTTTATTTCTGAGCGTAATAGTTTGGTAGTACGCTGGCGAAACCTTCCGATACTTCTTGTCGTTCTGGTGAAATTTTATTCGCTTGACTCGGTTGCGAATTACCACCGAACGATCCACTTCCTTGAGAATTTTGGTTTCTTAGATTTGCCTCTGCGAATCCTAACGCCTTACCTCGCGTGAGATCATCGGTCTTACTCGACTCCAGCATTTTATGCGCTTTAGCGAGCTGACGAGCGAACTCTGCGGGGGTTGCTGCTGGTCTGTACTCGGAGATTTCCGTTACGAGTGAAGCCCATTGCTTTTCTGATTCTGGGTCGCCAGCTTTTCCGTATTCCGGATGCTGTGCGATGAAAGAATTGAGTGCTTCTTGCTTCTTCTCAGTAGCGACATCTTCACGAGTGATTACCTCTGTCTTAGGAGCGTAACCAGCGGCGGCGGCTAGTATCTTAAAGGCTTCAACCTGATCTTCAGGGACCTGAACCGTTTGCGCCTTTGGCTGAGAAAGTTGAGCTTTTAACTCCTCGTTCTCTGCTTTTAAGCGGAGTGCTTCTTCGGTCGAGCCTACGTACTTTCGCTTGTAGTCTTCGAGCCGAGAATCTTCGTTACCAGCTTGACCACTCACGTCTGGGGAAGGTTTCACCGTTTCAAGCTCAGGTGGGGTTGCTACAGCGCTTGCTCCTGCTGCCGGAGTGACGTTACCAGTGACCGGTGCATTGCGCTGGTCTATCGCGCTATTCACTTCATCTGGGGTCAAAACTTCTACATCTGACATGGGAATTAAATTAGGGGATAGAATGAGTTACCCTTTCGGGGTCATTTATACAGTTCCTGCGAGTTGCTTCTTGTATTCTTCGAACGATACCTGATTGTTACCGACACCAACATTCATGTTCGGGAGCCAGATACCTTTCTGCTGAGCATTTTTAATAATGTTATCCTTCGCTAAATCCAACCATCGAATCGTCTTTGGAATAGCGACCATAGAGACGGTTCTAACATCCTCTTTCCAAACTTTTTTTGATCCGGTTCGTTTTCGTGTGTCGTTGTTGTAAATATCGTATTCAACCTCTTCCCAAAATGTTGAGTATGGTTTTGGCACACGAATCATAAGCGCATAGCCACCAAAATCATTTCTCCATTCCTGAAAAACTTCAATGTGGTTGAGCCAGTTTCCCCATGTTTTTGTGAGATGATCTTTGATAGGCGGAGGGAGTTCCTTCCACTTCGTGAAGTCATATACAAAATCTTCTGGCTGCTTTTCTTTAGAATTTTCTGCAACTGAAGCGGCAGGGATAGGCTCTGCTTTTGCTGTAATAACCTGCTTAGGGGATGCAGGCTGCTCGTTTGGAATAGGGCTAGCCTCTACCGCTTTTTCAACAGGGACAATATCTTCTACACTCCGAGGAGCCACTGATACAGGAAGTGGTTTTTCGACAGGCACGACAGGACATGCGTCCTTGTGCGCTGTTGTATTCTCCATCTGACCACTGCATTTCTTGCAAAAAATTACCATATTTTAATGGTTAATAAATAAATCCTGAATTGTTTGTACGCACGCCAATAAGCGGAGATAGCCTCTGTATCTTTCTCTGCTCATTTGCCCTCTCGATATATGATGGAACATTCACAGTGAAGACGACTTGTTCTCCTTTTTTAATGTCGCCATTAGCCACGACCGCAACACGCATATTTCCTTTGTTGATATTCTTTTCCTCAACTTCAGCGAAGTACTCATCAGCCTGACTTCCCATGCAAGCACGAACAACAGCAGCCATATCACCAGAAAAAATCTTGGCCTTCTTTCCGCCAATTTCAATTTCCATCATTTTGCCATCAGCGAATGGATTAATGTTTACTTCGAGGCCGCCTGTTTTTAGGGTAAATTCTGCCATAATTACGTGTTAGAGGTTGCGAGTTCTTCTAGTTGGTCAATGAGTATCTGCATTCCTTCCCTTAATCCTGCTGCGTGCCCCGTGTCGTAAGCGAGTTTTCCGAGGTCGCCTTCCCACTTCACATGCTCTTCAAATTCTTTCTTTATCTCATCTGCCATGCCCTGCAGGACGATGATGCCATCCATTCGTGCTAACTCCTTCGCTGCCTGAGTAAATTGCTTCATAATCGAACGGCATTAGAGAATTGAGCTGCCATACCACCTCTTGCCGCTGGCTGCTCAAGCTCCTGCGGAGGGACAACCATGCCAGCGTTACCACCTGGCTGCTCACCAGGCTGTCCTGGCTGCTCTTCTCCCTCCACAGGCACTGCCTGTCGATTCTCTTCTGCTGTTTGCTGGGTTTCGATGACTTGCTCTTCTGGAACCATAAGTTCATCCGGATCGGTTCCACGCTTTTCAAGTAACCACTTTTCCGCCTTATAAATGTCTGTATATGGGAGTTTTGCCACGATATTAAAGGTCTCAAGCGCCCTTGCTTCCTCGAGCGTTTTAGACATAGGGATTGTGGAAAATGCTCTGATTTTTATATCGTACTCACCATCAATCTCCGCTGGGGTTATTTCAAGATATTGGTCCTCTGTGGCAGGAATGCCATCTTGCATTGGAAGAGCCTCAGCAGAAATTCTCTGACTTTGAAAGTTATTTCTGTACAGAGTTCCGTCCTCTGCTTCTGGGAATCGGTAGGTCATATTTTCACTATCGCTACCAAGTCGCGCCTTTTCATCAAGATATTCCTGCCACAATTTCTCATCGACAATCTGGCCTATATTTGTTCGAATAACCTGTGTAGAAATTGGTCGTCCATAAATGCGCTGTAGATTGTCGATTCTTAGCCTTGCATGTCTTTCTAGGGCAAATTCAATATTTTCTAGTGGAAGTGAAAGTCTCTTGAGTCCGGCCTCTTTGTTGAGCACCGCCTCTCCAAGCGTCTTGCCGATTTGCTCTCCAGTAAGCGATTTCGTGATACCTGAGATTTCATCTACCTGATCGCCAAGTCGCTCCAAGACATTGAGGGAAATAGAGTTTGGAGGCGGAATAGATGGAAAATTTATCTTGTCAGAATCTCTGAGTTTTTTAAGTTTTGGTTCGAGAATCATGTCATCCTCCTTGAGATTTCCGACACCACCGTAATAACCAGCACCTGATATGGAAAGGATGGATTGGTTGATAATCATATTCTGCATACGATCAATAATCTCGCTGTCATTCTCAAGAATTTCTGGCAGAGATAAGCCGTAAATTGTACCTTCGTGTCGGATTCTCCACATCCATGTCACGCAAGAAAGTTCGCCATTCATCAACTTTCCTTCGTACAGCATGACGGATTTGTCCGTGATCTGGAAGGTGTTGTTTTCTTTATTTTCTACAAAGTAGAGTGTGATTTTATCAACATCCACATTGTCTGTTTCCTTGAGTAAATCTTTGTTCGCATATGTATCCGTTACTGAGGATTGACTTGGAATAACATACGGAGCGTTTGGGTATTTCGTTACTGGATATTCTTTATCGTATGTAGACTTATCGTACTCGACTTTCCACATCCACCCACGAATAGAGTCTTCATCGTAGGGCTTCGCTCTCCAGTCAAACCAGCAATCCCTGATAGGAAGACATTCAAGATATGCTTCATCGTGGATGACCTTATGTTTTTTTTCGTAGGTGCGTTTCATCGTCTCTGGATCGTACCCAACAAGCTCTTCTCGCTCTTCCGAGAAGTAGCGATGATACTCTCGTGCTGGCTGGAATCCGTACTTTAATCCACCAAAAATAAACTTTATAAGTTGCTGACGGCCATGTCCTTTATCCCACGAACAGTCGTAAAGGTTGGTGAGAATCTTCGTCTTTAATTCCCATTTTTTTTGTCTCGCGGTAAGTTCTACTTCTGGATTTTTCGATACGAGAATAGAGAGTGCGGTATCCATCTTTGCCATAACGATTGGAACCGATGAGTCGGCCATCCAATCTCGCATCTCAGGGTGGCTGTATTTGTGCGGAAGTGAAACATAATCACAATAATCCCACGTTGCTTCGATGGTTCTTGACTTGCCTGTTTTATCGTAAGGATTGGCCTTTAAGGTGCTTCTATACCGCTGTAACCGGTCGATATAATCGACAAGATCAAGAAGCCTCTGTTTCTCTTCTTGCGAAGGATTGTAGGCTTTTTTTGGCTCGGTTGGCTTCTGTGATGTTGGGGTGGATGGCATGGGCATGACAGGGGTCATGTGTCGGCCTTGTAGCTCATCCACTATTAAATATAGTTTATACTGCTTTTTCTTTTAAGCGCAATCTAAAATTTTATAGATTCCTTTACGGCGGTGGCTTGGAATGGTTTTCCGTCCTTGAACGTGATGGTAAGTTCGCCAAATGGATGGGCTTGTGCATACTTGATGAGATTCAGCCACTCTTGTGGGACATTGAGTTGTACGAGCCTGATTTCCACTTTATTGTTTTCGATTAGAGTATATTTTACTATACGAAACCTTGTTGCTTTTATTCCACGGAGCATCCTTGTCGTCAAGATAGCCATTGTTTTCATCCTTTCGAATCATTCCAGCCATTTCAGGGGGATCACCGAGGGAAACGAGACCGTAACGGAGCGACTCGGCCCCGTGATCGATGTCACATTTCTTCACGTCTTCCGGTTTTGTTTCCGAGTGAACTAGGGCTGGTAATGTTCGGATAAGTTCTTTGCAGGTATTAAACACTTTGAGTTTGTTTTCTCTGAGGTATATTCGCATGACATTCCATCCGTGTACACGCTCTTTATCCGCCGGAATAACGTCATCTAGTCCTTCGAGTGCCATCAACTCATCACCAGTTCTTCTTGAGTCCAGGGTTTGAGCAAAAATAGAGGTATCCGCTACCGTGTAATCTATCTTTTCGTTTTCTGGAGTCATTTCCAGGACCCTTTTTGCCAGTTCTGGATAGGTGAGCTGCGTTTGCCACAACTCCCGATAGACAAACACATCTCCATCATAATTTATAGCCAGCCAGTAGACCGCTGAGGGCATTTTCATGCCATAATCCAAACATCTAATCCTTTGCCAGCCATCAGGGATTTGGAACGGTTCTACGACATGATCTTTTCTGTTCCACTCGGAGAAGTATTGCCCATCAAATATATCCCAGTCTCCATCTCGGTATGCTCGCCTGAGTTTTTCAGGGAGGGTGGCAAGAATTTTATCATAATTGGCCGGTAGAGAAGGGTTATCAGAGAATTTTGCCTGTATGAAAGCAAAATCATCTGGATCGTATTCCTCTCCTGCGAAGTCTTTATCAATCCAAAGTTTCTTGGTCCAGACATGGCCTTGGCTTCCAGGATTTGTAGCTCCAATGAACTTTGTATCTGGTATTCCAGGCCAACGTCGGCGCATGTTTAGGAAGTTGAACGTCTCATTTGAGTTTTTTGTTAGCTCATCGACCAAAATCGAGGCAAACTCTGATGAGAGGTATTTTGAAACATCGTCAAGGTTACGGAAGGCAATTGTGCCACCTCCGTATCTCTCGTTGAGGACAAACTCATGCTCTGATTTATTCAGTGTACCAAGCCATTCTGGGAACTCGAACGGAACTTTGCTAAGATGGCGCTCTTTGAGTGCCGGATAGTCTTCACAAAAGATGCCGACACGAACCCCTTTGAGGTTATATCGTGCCGAGTAGTACATGAGGAGGTACACCGCCATCCAGCGGAGGAAGTAGCTCTTTCCGCCACCCATAGCTCCTCCGTAGAGGATATAGGTTTTCGCCTTTACCGCAGCCATAGCTTCAAGTTGCTTCGGGTGGAAGTTGGCTATCTCCTGAAATGATTTTTCCTGGGCCATGGTCGAAGAGTAAGGTTTCTACATTCTTGCGAATTTCCGACCACTGTTGGTCGGTGACTGTGGAACCTCTCTCAAGGACAATAAAGCCTTGAGAGAAAGATGCCGAAGATCCTTTATGTCTGGGGTTCCATCCGTGTTTTTCTACCTCTTCCCTGTGATGGTGAAGTGTGGATAGGTCCATTACGAGAAGTCATGGATAATGTGCGAAGCATCTACATGGAGGATGTGCTCACAATGGTGGCACTTATGGGCGTGGGGGATAGAAAGTCTTGTGAGGCCATCCTGAGATTCCACATAGGCATTACAGGAGCAAAAGAGTTTCATCCCATCGTTGCAATAATTACATTGTGGGGGGACTTGGACCATTGGGGAGGGTTAGTCGTCGATCTGCAGCGCATCAGCTACTTCGCAGAAGGCTGCTCGGTTCCTGAATTTAGCTGGTGCATGTTTCGTAAACTGGTTCTTTACCTCCGTGAGAACGTTTGGGTCGAGCATAAACTCAACCTCCTTCTCGCCCTCTTCTTTTGCGAGCTTTATGAGTTTTTCATTGATTGGGATGAGTCCCGCATTACCTTCTGCCTCTACAGCCTTGAGTTCTGCTTCTAGTTCTTTCTTTTCCTCTTCGCTGGCTGACTGAAGTTTCTGATTGAGTTCAGCAATCTTTTTCTGGTACGGCTTGGAATATTCCTGAACCTCGTCATTGAGTGCTTCAAAGGCATCGGTATAGGGCTTGGCTGACTTTTTAAGAGCCTTTACTGCGTCGTTGACCTTACGATTGGCTTTTATGTCGCCCACGTCGTTAGGAAGGATGCTGTCGAGAACCGAGATAAGGTCGGCGAGCCTTTGCTGACTGATAACCATTTTGGGGTTGGGTTAAGATTTATTAAGTTGATTTAATTTGTCAAGGATATTGTCAAGTTGTTTCTTGAGGTTGGCTATTTCTTCTTCTTTTGCTTCTTTATCGGGAGCGGGAACGCTGGTAGGGGGGAAACGAGTGTTAATGTCTTTTTCTACCGAGAGGAGGAAGACATTGAGGTCTTGGATGAGGATGGTGAGGAATTGGGCCTGATTTTGAAAATCGAACCCAGAGTATTGTGTCTGCTGGTGGATTTTATCGGGTGCTTCGGTGCTACTCACGATGGTGATGATGCGTGCCATTGATGGTAGTTTATGTTGGGTTTGTTTACCAGTCAAGTTTTATATTGATGGCAGTGTCATTGAGGTTGATGGAGCGCTCTATGGGTTTATGGCCCGCTCTGTCAAGGATATCTTTCGCTGCGAGGAGTTGGGTTTTTGGATCTGGGACCGTGATGATGTCACCATCCTTGGTTTGGATGGTCCTGGTGGCTTCCATGAGGTCCACCATCTTCGCGGTAGCAGGCTCTGATGCGTCTACCAGCATCTCCTGGACTTTGTTGTAGGCAAGTTCTTTTTTTGATTCAACTTTTTGAAGCTGTTGATATTCCCTCTCAGCTATATGCAGCTCCTCTATTCGGCACTCCTCAGTCTTTGGTGGATAAGGATTAGGAACGAAAGCAGATACCGCCGTTGAGCGAGAAGGGGGTGCTATTGGCTCAATAGCCTTCGGTGGCACAAAGGGCGCATTAAAGAGGGCATCTAAATCCATATAGTCAGTATATTCTTATCTTTTGTCAAATGTCAAATTCTTAAAATATTTAAAAATTATAAAAACGAAAATGAACTTATAAAAAAACGTAAAAAAATGAAATGAGCGTAGCAACTGCGCGGAAGAACACATACCCCTTCCTTACCCCCACTCCCGATACGGGTCATGGTATAGCCACTCCCCCTTACGCTCAAAGCTAAACAAAGCTGAATAAAAGAGCTATGTGAGTTTCTAACCTCTTGAGCCTATAAGGTATCATTGTGCCACTTTGCTATTTAAACGCGGGAAAAGGGCAAAAGAATAGCAAGGCTTGTATTATACATACTCGAAGTACACAGCTCTTGTTTCTGTATCCATGTCTAATAACACAACAAGCCATACCACTACACATAGTATATTGACATTCACTAGCTTCATTTTGACAATTTCAGCTTCAAGTTACTTTGTACAATATGTCTTGTGCAAAGTACTATGTTATATAATATATATTTTTATGTATTATATATTATTATACACAAAAATACACTCAAAGCTGAAATTGTCAAAAAAATAACGAAATCATAATAAAATAATATAAGCACAACGATTTAATGGCTATAGAAAGCCATTATTATTTTATTATTTTATTATGAAAATATTTACTTTCTTTTATATTGAGGGGGATAGATATATATCTATCTATTAATCTATATATAAAAAAATAATAATAATATAATAACGTAATATTGCGTATGTTAATAAAGCAGAGAAGTAGCATTACACAACATTTTTCAATTATGTTTTTATGTTTTCTCTTCGCTTTTTTCATCTAGCTTTATAATTATCATACACAATTCTCTTGACTTCACTATTTATAATTGATATTATGCTTATGTTCAATACTTATTACTTAACAATACATAAATATGAACACAAGGCAATATATTTCAGTGGTTCTCTTTATCTCTCTATTCCTTAACCTCACCTTATCAGCTCTCTATGGTGTAAAAGCATATGAGTATAGAAAACTCACCAATGAATGCGAAACACAAAACTAATACACCACCTATTAGCGCACCCTATTTTCTATTTATTTACCTTTTAAAACCATACCGCTATGAAAACATTTATAACCCTTAAAGTAGGCTACACTGCCGGAATCTATGGCTGCTCTAACGAATACTTTAATACCATCATTATTGACAATGAAGAGAAGCAAGCTATCGAAACAGTGAAAGCCTTATAGCCGCAAACTCTGAATATACTTTTCCTTATTCAAACTTTAACCATAATCACATGAAAACTATTCAATTCCAAGCTGGGCGCTACATTATCGAAATCGACAACGTGACGTACAAATGTACACTTGCAAAGCTTGAAGCCAACAGGCTAAACGCAATACTACCAAAGCTCGCAAGGCAGTATTACAACATGACGCGCGAGGATTATTTACCCACTAAGCCACAAGAGCTTTGCAAGTGTGGAGAGTGCTTCGATTGTTTATCATTACCATTTTAAACCACATACAACATGTCAAACCTATCCACCTACTATGTACGCCGATTAGTCGCATATATCAACGCTCACGATAGCGCGAACCCAAATAAACCAGCGGAGCCACATAGAGACACATTTGAGGCATCGCTCCATCTCTTGGCGGCCAAAGAATGCCTAGAAAATTATTTCATTTTAACCAAATAACCATGCAACCACAAAACCTTTACACGCCCGAACCTTGCCGCGATTGTGTCGCGCTATGGAAGGAAAACGAGGAGCTGAAAATGCAAATTGAAAAGCTCAAGGATCGTATTTACTCAATGGAAAAAAGATATAACCCATAAATATATGATATTCCAAAAACTCGTAGAAATATGCACTGATGATAGATTTACAATATTTTTAAATATATCAAAAACAGTCGCGGACGAATGGCGGGAAAAATACAAAAGTAATCCAACGGATCGCAAAGCGCTATCGGCTTTTTATGAAGTGATAAATTTTAGACAATTCACGATCCAATGCTACCGCATAAAAAAGTACAAGCCTTTCTTGTGTGACACAAGGCAAATACAAGAGTTTTTAGAATCGAAACTTGACCCCGGGTGAATAGCGTCCCTATCTCTATGGTTATTAAAGAAGGTGACCAGCTAGCGGCGGACTGGCAAATAAATATAGTGGATAGAAAACAAGAGGATTTGAGTGATGCGTTACGGAAAATAGCTATTGGCTTTTGCCTCTTTGTAAATTCAGTAAACGTCGAACTTGTCGAAGTGCAAAATCCACACACGAAGAAGCATAAGTCGCAAGGACGCGCAGCCCCGCTTCCATACTTTCTTTGTAAGTTAGAAACGAAGCAATACACCGGACAAAAGCATAGCAACGAAGAAGCGCAGAGCCACCATAGCTACCAATACGATGTACGCGGACACTTCCGCACCCTCACGAAATACAAGGACAGAACATACCCTACGCCCCGTACGCTATGGGTTCCGCCTCATCGCAGAGGACTCGCTAGTGGTGTTTACCGTCCGAAAATATATGACCTGACTAGTCAAGCTAAACCGCCAAACAATACCTAGCTTGAACCTACTACCCGTAGTGTCTCGCTATTATATACGACACTACAAAGATTTTTCCCTGTTTCCCTCATACCAGCCAGTACTTCATAATCCCAAGCCCCAATGGAAGACCAAGAATATCACTACCCAGATACAGACCCCACGCCAGAGCTTTGGGAGTGCAAGTATTGCAATGGGGAATATACCGACCCCGAAGACGATCCACTGCACACATGCGCCGATTGTGGAAGTGCTGAGTTTACCGCCAAAGAATGCCAAGAATCATACGGGCTTTGCTATCGCTGTTCATGGATCATGCACAATATGTAACATTATTTTATTTATTTTTTACAATATCTCTATGCAAAAAATTTACACCAAAGAGGAACTAGATATTATCGCACGGGAGGTGTGCACTCATTTGGATAGTAAACTTCGAGAATACTTCGAGGCTCTATCTCCATACGCATATATTTTTTCAGTCTACATAGCGGAGAGGGCTATAGGCAAGGACGATACACGAGTTAATGAGGAAAAATCACACTCGCAATTCGCTATTGGCGGCTTTCAGTTGAATATGGTCACGATTGAGGACTACGCCCTAAACTGCACGATACAGTCCCAAATGGCTATTGAAGACTTGAGCAAAAGAATAGACGACCATATAGAAAAATATGGGGATATAACAGGGCCTACCGTGATTACATCAATGGACGCTGAGTCAATAGATGATCTCATACTGCCTAACCCGTAGCAACATGGATAAGAAAATACCATTTCCAAGAATGACAAGAGAGCAAAATAGGGCTTGTAAACTTTCTGATGCAGAAATACAGGAAATTAAAAAAAGATATGAACAAGGCGAAGGCTACACGGCAATGGCAAAAGATTACGGCGTGACTATACAGGCTATTTACTACTGGACAAGAACAAGGGAGGAGAGGGCAGAAATGGCCAAACGTACAAACGAAAGAAAAAAAGCCCGTAGTGGTAAGCGTATACAATCAGATCATGTGGAATACAGAAATTACAAAAAATCAATTACCCCGAACCTTGCCGAATACGAAAATGCGTCTGTGAAATCGTATCAAAGGGAAGTACTTGACTATACGGAATACAAGAAAAAGAAAAATATAAGAGAGAAAGAGCGATATACGAGTGACCCAGCCTATAGAAAAAAGAGGCAGGAAAACTTTAAGAAATGGAGAAGCAAAATAGATTTTGCGGCATATCAGCGAGATTTAAGGGCAAGGAATTATACATGGAACAAGGAATTGAAAAAGTATATTCGTAACCCAAAAACACCATGAGAAAAGCCACCGTACAAAATCGCTTCCACTTCGACACCGTAGAAGGTGCAAAAAAGGCCATGCTCGCTACCTTCGGTGGTGTCCCTATTCTCAAGGTCGTAGCCAACGCATTACACCCACGCCCACTGGACGATAAAGACAAAAGCTGCACTGAGTGCAAACAGCCCGTAAAACCCGTTAAAACGACCTCTAAACTATACGGCGTAATCACCGCGTACCCGTATTTGTGCGAAAAATGTAGACCCTAGTTTTATCTTATTTTTTTATCCCCCACTTTTTATGATAGCTCTAATTCCCAAGTACTGTATCGGCGATATAATCGTTTATTATCGAGATAGATTCAACACAGAGACAGGCGAGACGATGGTAAATCACGAAGCCTATTGTGAGCAGGTAATTAGTGTCCAGCTACACGGTCGTACATGGAATTATTACACCGAAGGCAATGTGTCACCAGAGGAAAAAGTCATAGCAAAGATAGGCTCGCTACCGCTCGTAAGCGCACCCACTTTTCATTGCGAAACTTGTTGTGAATATTAACCACCAAAAATTCTATGATTGATTTCGATTACGAAAATAACAAAATTCTCAGAACTTATACTGTCGAAAAAAAGGGGGTAAAAGAAGTGATCGAAAAGCCTATTGCGAATTTCTCCCTTTCACTACAAGCATTCGGCCACGGGAGTGATGATAATGCCGCTATGCTCATTAAAGTTACATCCGTACTCAGCTCATGCCTCAAGGTCTTTACAGCAAAAGAGTTTTCTACCCTTCAGGGCTTCCAGTCTACTGTGATAAATCTTGGATATTCATTTATGGGAAGCAATGCAGATGTGTCGGAGATACTCGACAAATTACTAGAGGAGAAAAACAAAGTGGCAAAACTTCTATATTTACACAACTACGCTGGCAGATACCACCAAAACGGCCACGATTTTATGGTCATGTTTCAGGGTGTTTTAGATTCGGTTCAAGGCTTTCTTCCATATGGTGAACTCGGAGATGTGACGCTGCAAGATGGAACAATCGTTATCGCACCAGTTCGTACTACCATGCAAAACTATTTTCCAAAATATATGGAGCCAGATGAACAATATAAAGACGTAACGCCGCAAAAATTTTTCAAGGAGCAATGGTATCCGCTTTTTAAAAAGTCAGGGTATTCAATAATCTCCTTCGGCTGGTTTCTTGGCACGATGTTCATTGATGAGGTAATGGAAAATGGCAACCTGAACTTCTATCCATTTCTATTTATCACAGGCAAGACAAACGCAGGCAAGACCCAATTCGTGAGAATCATGCGCCGTATCGCGGGATTTAACCGCGAACCCATAGGCTACGATGGCTCGACAGATTTTTCCGATAGACATGAGATGCAGTGCGCCAACGCGCTCCCAGTGTGGCGCGATGAATACAAGAATACTCCGAACGTGAAGAAAAAGGAGCCAACTCTCCGCGGCTTCTACGATAGATCGGGAACGCCCAAGGGTACTGTCAAGCTTGATGTGGTCACTATCCCCGTCAATGGTACCATTATGTTTTCTGGCGAGGATATGTCGGAAGATCCAGCGGCTCAACGCCGAAACGCTGCTTTCTTCTTCGGGAAAGATGAGAAACACGGCCATGTCGCTTACCGCAAATTCTTAAAAGAGTCCCTTCGATGGCCAATGATGGTTCCGCACATCTACAGGCGAGGCCGTGAAATAGATTGGTCTAAATTTGAAGAAAAATACGAAGAATATATGGATTTATATGATGGTTGCGATGAGATGGACAACAAAGAGAAATACGCCATACTTACAACTATCTTTGATTTATTTATGGAAAAAGTCACGAAAGAGTATTGCGCCCAGTCCGTGATCGAATACGTTAAGCAACACAAGGATATAAATGTGCTCGAAGACGCGATGGAGCAATTCTTTGAAGAGATAGAAGCGCATCTCACGGAGCATAACTCTTTTGAAAGAAAGAGTTATGAGAGCTGTAGTGAAGGGAGGCGGTATATTCAGGATTGTGGTAATTCTATCGCAGTGCTGTATAAGCCGCTGTATAGCATTTATGCACGGCGTAGACAGCAAGCAGGCAAGCCTTCTACTATCTCCCCAAAGGTTCTAAAAAAATACTTTGGCGATACTTATAATGCAATATTAGATACAAATGTAGCTTTTAAGGCATCGGCCTCTGTTAATCGGTGTATTATCTTCGACAAGAAAAAATGTCCAGAGGCGCTGCTCTCCATCGTCCATAATATGAACTTGATGCCCAATGATCCGGCGAGTTCATATAACTACGCCGAAATGAACGCATAACAGTAATTACCTATTGCTATTTATAATTACATCATATACAATATGAATACATTACTACTTAACACTTATAAATATGAGTGAAATCACGCTTCCCGTCCGTATTCTGCAAGTATACTTATCTAAAGACTTCCGCCCAAAGCTCCTGTCTGGCATGGAGCGCCGAGGCTTAACCAACGTCAATGCCTATCTACGGACGCTCGTTGATGAGGACATCTCAAACTTCACCGAAGCAGCCGATGACGACACCAAGCAGAAGCACACAGAGGTACAGGAACCCGTAGAAACCGACCTCGACTCAGTTATTATATAATTTACTTTCTTACCCAACCCTATGCGAAAAATAATCGCTACCGCAAATATCGTCAGTATGGCTCTGCTTGTTCTTGTTGCTGTATTCACAAATGCTATGGAGCCAGCAACGCTCGATGCCTTCTATCAGCTTCTTGGCCTCTCATGGATAGTTCTATTCGCTTGGTCAACGGTATTGCTTCTGAGAAAGTAGACTTAATTTTATTTTTTTCACCCAATCACTAAATGCGTTTACTCTCCCCCGAATCCGCTATTGTCGCCCCTCGCTCCTTCCTCATCTATGGTGAGCCAAAGGCCGGCAAAACCTCTCTCGCTCTCTCAGTAGCCGAAGCAGTCCCTACCCTGCTTATTGCAGCCGAAGCAGACGGCTGGCAGGATGCCTATCAGACGCTTTCACCTAAAGGGAAAGAAAACCTCACGGTTGTCACACCAGAGACTCGTAGCGACCTTCAGAACATCGTCGCGACCATTGCTGAACTCAAGCCACGAGTCGTCGTTGTTGACTCCCTCACTGAGATCATGAACTTCTTCGAAAAGTCGATCAAAAGCGAAGGTGGCAAGAATGTCAACAATGGTATTACTCAGAAACTCAGTCTCTCAGCTTATGGCGACCTTGCGACCCTCACCATTGATTTTGTGCGTATGCTCAAGACGACCGGATGTCACCTCATTTTCACCGCTGGACTGGACAAAGAGCGAATCGAAAATGACTCAGGCTCACAGGTTCGCTACGCTCCACTCTTCACGGGTGGTAAGACAGGCGTAAACCTTCCCTATGAACTCCGAGCTATTGCGTTCTTGCAGAATATCAACGGCAAACGTCAGCTCTGGTTTGAGTCTACGAACTCTTGGGTAGCCGGAACCAACTACAAGGTGCTCGCTGATGTGAAGATGATCGAAGATCCAACCTTCATCAAGATTTTCTCACTCTTCCCACGACCTACCGCAGTAGTAGAAGCTCCTAAGCCTGTCAAAGAGAAGAAGGCCAAGAAAGACGTTGAAGTCACTACGACATCAACAGACGTTGAAGTCCTTATGGGAACGCCAACAGATGTGGTAGTGAATGTTGCGATGCCAGTTTCCGAGCCACCGTTTCTCGATGAACTTACCCCTACTGGCGAAACAGTAACTTTATAGTTATGACCATCAATAATGACACCAAACAGCTCAGTATAAGCCCTTCGGACATCGGTACATTCGACTGGGATATAGACCAGTTCTATAGCCAGTGTGTACTGAAGATCAGACAACCGGAAACATGGAAAATGATATATGGAACGATGATGCACTCCTTCATCGAAGATGGACTTGATAACACCGAACTTCCCTTTGCTCCTCTATGGAAACAGATGCTACTCGACCTACGAGAAGAGATGAAAGAGTACCAGCACGAAGTTACCATGCAACAGAAGCTCATGGTAGACGACTGGGAAGTCACACTGAACTACCGGCTCGATGCCTTCAATCCTCTTACCGGTAAAGCAATCGAACTCAAATTCCCTCAGACCGCATGGACACAGTACAAGGCGAACTCAGACATCAAGACACTCTGCTACAAAACATTCCACAATGATGTGGAAGTGGTATGCACCGTTTGGGATGGGAAAGAAGCCGTAACCTCGCACCTCACTGTCAAACCGAGCATGGAAGAGGCGAGAGAGAAAGTCATTCACATACTCAAGCAGATCATAGGCCACTTAAGTAATCAATATTTTTATAAACAATAATTCAATGTTATTTACACTTACCGCACTTAGTTACATCAACGGAGTCAGTCAGACGACCCAGAAGCCCTATCATATCGTAAAGATCGAAGTTGCTGAAAAGCCAGGAGATCAAATCTCTGGATTCAAAAGTTCAGAAACCGATACGTGGATGGTAGGCGACAAGGTGGATATTTCTATCAAGGAGAAGGGGGAATATAACGGACAAAAACAATATTCATTCGCCTCAACTGATTCCGCAGAAGGTCGGACCTATAAAATCTTCGAGTTCATGGAATCACTCTCACTCGACATTGCGGCGATCAAGGTCGCTCTCCAAATCGCTGACGTACCCAGGCCACCAAAGGTTCGTTCGCATCAGACCGATTCCCAACGAGAGGTTAGAGCGGAGGCTACAGCAGCTCTTGAAAAAGATTTAGAAGATACTCAGATTTCAGATCTTCCCTTCTAGCCCTTAAACAAGCCATTATTCCTTACTTCTTATCCTTAACCCCCTCACTATGCACATCGTCTTCAAAGACTATCTGTACACCGGACTTCTCGCCGCGATCGTCCTCTTCAGTGGCGCAACCGGACTCCTCGACTAGTAAACCCTTCGTACCTTAACATTTCGGATTGATGAAGCGGCCAGTGAGCCGTAAAACTAGCGTCGGGTTGCTCCAACTTATGTCCGTACCTACTTACGGGACGAAAAATCAATGCCAGGAGCTGGTGTGCGTGTACAACTATCCAGCAAGGCTGCAAGTCAAACCTTGCTCATCAATCCGAACTACTAGGGTACGAAGAAAATATCACCGTCGTTGTACGTGGAAGGCCCACGGGGACATCGGCCACATCACTGAGCGTAAGACCTCGGGAAGATGAACAGGGAGACAAATAAACAAAGACTCTCAGCCTCAACACTATTTATTTAAAACCAAAAACAAATGTTCACCTCTACGAAAAATATCATCATCACTACTCTTTGTCTCGCTCTCGCACTATTTGCTTTCACGAAAGCACTCAGTGTCTCAGAAGCAGACACCGATATCCTCACCATTACCCATGAAATCCAAAACAACTCAGCGAAGTATACAGAAGCAAATAGCAAAATTACTGCCGCTCAAGCCATTATTGATGCGGAAAAGCCCAAGCGCGACCAAGCAGAAGCAGATAACATCCGCCTTAGAGCCGCTCTACTCGATCTCACGAAAGTTCAAGGAAGCGCAGCTAATACTGGCGATCAACCAGTTGACGCAGGAACTTCGGGAAAAAGGCAGCCGACCGAGTAAAAGCGGCAACGGCACAATTGAGTTTGAAGAAGATATTCCTTACCGAAAAGTCGGCCGCGCTCACACAGAAAATAGTGCAAAATTTGACTCCATTAAAGGCTACTAATGCTCAACCTAAAACAATTCGCCGCCTCAATGTTGGCGCTGATAACCAGGAGAAAGTCCAGTACGCCTATTCCCTTGGAGGAGCCGAGTTTGTGTACTTGCTCAGTAGCGAAAATGGCGCATGGACGTTTAAAAGAAAGCATCCAACACCCCACTATCGAAACGGAAGAGCCTACCATGATTATGGGCTTTGCGGTATATCGGGCTTCTATCACCCCGAAATCGTGGGGGATGCACGCATGTTCACCGACTGGAAATGGCAAGTGCAGCAGTGTCACAAGCTCTGGATCGGGGGAACCAAGTTCTACGGAAAAGACCATATGTCTGCCAGCCGATCATTCAGAGCTTCAATCGTTAATCAATACGTACTCGAATAACCGCGACCATCAATCTCTATGATCCCCAAGCCTCAGTTCTGTATGTACTGCGACAAGCGACTCAATCTTTCCGTACATCGCAAGCGGAGAACGTGCTCCAACGCCAAGCGGTGCGGCCCACTCCGAGATCCTGAAAACTACAAGAACAAAACCCGTTACCTTCCTCCTATGAACTCAATAACCTGCCTCTGGTGCAAAAGACCCTTCACCGCAGATAAACGTGCAAGGAAACAACGCTACTGTTGTCTCCCTTGTGGATATGCCTACAGATACTCTCAGAAACGAGTCAACGAAGTCAGTCCCAATAAAGAGAATAAAAAGAAGGAAGCTCGGATTCAAGCGCGAATCAATAAGGAAAAAGTCATGGAAGAACGTAGAAGGCTGCAAACTTATAACTCAACGCTATGATAAACACCCCTGAATTTTGGTTTTCCTTCCTCTGTGGCTTCTGTCTCGGAATCAGCATTTCATTCGCAGCTTATTTATTTATTTTCTAATCCTATTTCTATGAAAATCTTTGGAATTATCGTCGCTTCGCTTCTCGGCCTCGTAGTGATTACTTTTATTGGCTGGGGCGTACGAGCACTTATGCTTGCTCCCCGCACCATCAACAAGTCATTTGAAACCGTCGAAGGCGTGATAGACAAAACGCTCACGGCAAATAATGCGATCTACAATTACGAGTGGTTCAAACAGCAGGTAGAAGACATCAAGGCTATCGAACAGAAAATAGAAATCGCTATTCTCGCGCGTGAAAGTTTCAAGGTAGAGGCAGGTGATCGCAAGGACTGGACGTTTGAGGATAAAACAGAATCGGCTCGTCTTGGAGCCATCTCACAAGGCTTACAATCTCAGTACAAAGATATGGTCGCCACCTACAACGCTCGCTCCAAGATGGCAAACAGGAACATCTTTCAGTCAGGCGTTATCCCATCAACGATTGAGGTAGGTTCTAGCTTTCTTCGCTAATTTATAACTTTATTTTTACAATACATTTTATGAAAAAACTTTTAATTGTTCCCCTCGTACTTCTTCTCGCTGGCTGCACTGGATACGTTCCTGATACTTCAACAATCGAACAACAGAAAACGGAGGAAAACCAAACGAAACTTCTTTCAGCCCAGCCTCCAGTTACGCTTGATTGGTCGCTAGAGCGAGAGAATATCAACAAGAGAACAACTCTTTGGAACAACCCAAACAAGGTGAGTTACGTGTATCTCATTAACTACGGGAAGGTAATGGCGTTCTATACGATCAAGGGGAAGATTAGCTCGGTGAATAGTCAAATCACAAACCCAGAACAGCTTTCAATCACAAGAAAGGAGACAAATGGATCGTGGCAGTACATAGACGGGGTTATAGCTTCTCCAGCGGAGGACGGCTCCTATGGGACGAACGGTGACGCGGTGTATTTCTTCACTACCGAAGGAGCTTATGTGGAATATCGAGGTGATTACATGCTTGCAGATCAACCACTTCAACTCAGCACACAACCAGAACTAGTCCGTAACATAAAATAACCATGCCTATCTCAAAACCACTCGAAAATCACGTTACATCACTCGAACTCAGTAGGAAACTGAAGGAACTGGGAGTGAAACAAGAAAGTCAGTTTTATTGGTTTATTGATTCATATTCCAATATGCCTATTTTAGGGTACGGAGGACAAACTCACCCTGATACTATATGTTCTGCCTTCCTCAGTTCAGAGCTGGGAGAGATGATTCAGGATAGATGCAATGAATGGGCGCAGGGGTGGAATGATTCAGGAGTCTTTAGGCACTTTGCGTATGGCAACAGAGGGAGTGGATACATGATCGAAGGTATCGGCAGACGATTTATTCCCGAAGAACCAGAAGAAGATATTGCAGAAACTGAAACGAATGATAGGACTAAATTTCTTATTCACCTCATAACCCTCAAATAACATGCCCATCTCAAAACTCATCCACGCTGAAGAAGACGCTCTCATTGAGGACACTACTCAGTACGTTGAATCTCTCCGTCCTATCCTCCCTATCTCGCTTAAAATGACCACCACGTCAGCCTACGTCTGTCCTGAAGGCTCCAAGGGTACGTTCCTTGTCGGAGAGAACGTGAAGGACACAAGTAGGCAGGTGAGGGAATTGGTAGGAAATCTTATCAATCCACTCCTCAATTAAATATGAAACCGATTCTCATTCTTGGAATTATGATTCTCCTCTGGATGCCAGCCATGATAGCCGTCACTATGCTCTTTAGAAATAAAAACGCACTAGATCAAAAAAGTGATCGAAAGAAGAGCGCAGATGCCGCTTTCAAGCTCGTTACTTCATCCTTTATTGGAATATATTTTATCCTCATCTCTCTATGAACCCTAAACAGAAGCTCACCGCAAAACTCGGAAAGAAGAAGTGGAAGCCTGTCATTATAGCTCCGAGCATTCATCCGCTTACGAAGAAACAATGGAGTACGATACAGAAGGTGCTAGAGGGGAAACTGTCTCTCAGGGAAGCGGCAAAAGACATAGAGTGTTCTCATGAATATGTGAAGATATGGGGTTATAGAGTGCTGAAGTCCCTCATATTCTACGGCCATGTGAAGCTCCCGACTAAATATCCTTTTCTAAACAAATGACTATACACATCCCCAATATCGTACTTTGGATCGTTGGAGTCCCTCTCGGAATCGCCACGCTGGTATTTGCAGTCACGGGGGCCATTATCCTTTGGTCTGTATCTACTAACCTTATTCTCAGATGAAGAAGACTGTTTCTTATGATCTTTCCAAAACTGAACAAAAGGCTTTTCGGGAGTTCATGGAAGGAAAGCTATCATGCCGTGACGCTGCTCGATACATGAAAATATCCCATCAGCAAGTTATAAATCTGACATCTGCCGTAGTAAGGCAATGGATACAGGATGGTGTTCTAAAGTTCACAGGTAACGCAGATGTTGCATATACTAAAGCCTTTAAAAAATCTCTATGAACCCTAAACAGAAGCTCACCTCAAAGCCCACCACGAAGGCATGGAAACCTGAAATAGGTGAAAATTTCTTCTTTATAAACTTCACAAAATATCGGTGTGAAATAAATGTCGGCACGAGAGGGTCAGTATCGATTGAATGGCAATTGAATGGCTGGCTTGGTAATTATTTCAAAACCCGAAAGGTCGCCCTAGTGGCAGCAAAAGCTATTCGTACACTTCTTAAAACCCTCGATCATGGATGAAAACACTACAGTCACCATTTTATTCTCTGTATTTTTCGTATGTATAGCTTGGGTAATCGTCACTACAATTAACAAACAATCTTATGAAGAAACAAGGACTCAGAAGGAACGTCAGGAAGGTCATCGTAGCCCGAAACGTGATTGACAAGATGAGGAAGGACGTAGGCAAAAACCCATTCGCTATTGAGCATCTTAATGCTATGGGTGTCGAACTGGCTAACATGGCGAACAAAACTCATCCTCACCTCTTGTTTCATCTCATAACGAGAACCATCTAGCCCCCAACCCTTTTATTTATTAACTTTTGAAATATGAACGAAGACCAATACAAATGCGCCATGTGTGGAAAAATGTGTACAGTTGGATGGGAGGAGAAAAAGTCGATAGATGAAAGTAGGAAGAAATGGGGAGTTGATGCGAGAGAGCATCCAGAAGAATTTGTTCAGGTATGCAGAGAGTGCTTTAAGAGGGTGGATGGAAAATTTCCAATTATAGAAGCCCAGATCAGGGAGGAAACTATCACGAAATTCAATAACGATACCCCATAACCACTCCCTAAATGCCCCCACCACAAAATGACAAGAACGAACAGGACTTTCAATTCACAATGTATGACCTCAGAGGCCCTTGGGCTGACCAGAAAGTGAAAGAGGCGCTATTACCCCAACTTAACGCTAAACTCGCAGCAGCCGTTCTTTTAGACCGTGTACAGACACGAGAGAAGGCGGATAGGCTTGCTAGGAGTGAGGAGCGAGAGAAAATTTACAGCACATTCGTAAATATACTTGCCTACAGGTCAGAGAATCTATTGCTCAAGCTTCAGATGATGACCGATTATCTCAAATCTCTCCTACCCCCTAATAAAGAATAGTATGAAATCACTCGAACAAATGCTCAAAGAAATGAGTAGCTCGAAAGAACCTTGGGGATTGTTCGAGCCTCATCTATGGAGAGACAAGATAGGTGACGGCAAATGGCATTGCTATATACAGTCTGTATGCGCTCAATTTGCAGAAAGCACAGGAGATTGGCCCGAAGAAGCTGTCGAGAAATGTTATAAAACCTTTAAAAGCTTATGAACTTCAACTACTCCTCCATCCGTGGCCGTATACTCGATCTCATCATCAAGGTGAAGAGGTGGTGGAAACAGAAGCCGAAACAGTATACATTCTGCTACTGCGTTGTGTGCAAGAATGAGCTGTGTTCAACGGAAAGCTTCGTAAACGATACTGAGGTAGTTCGTTTCAAATGCTCTCGCTGTGGCTCGATAAGCGATTGGGATTTTGACGTTGCGCCATTCCCCATCCTTATTAGATACCAGCCAATATCAAGAAAATTAATATTAATAAAATATAAAAAATCAAAATGACACAATCACCCTGCTGCCAAGCCATGTTACGATGGAATGAAATGCTCGCCTTCTGTACGAAGTGCGATGAACCTGTAGACTTCGATATGGATACGTTTCTCGAAGGTAAGATGGTTCCGTGCCCCACGTGTGAGAAGTGTGGAAGGCAATATTTCTCATCAGTATGTATTTGTATCAAATAACCCCTACAATATGCCCCACCCAATAGATCCTTGTAATGGCGAGCCATGCATTTGCCGTCTCGTGCCCGACCCAATACAGCCGAAGGTGAAGACCGATTTTGCTGCCCATCACAAAGAAGCTTGCGACATCGTGCCTCTCGGTATGGATGAATGTTTCGCTCCATCGGAAGCGTGGAAATATGCAGTTATTGCTATGCTGGACGACCTCAACAAAGAGATACTCGAACTCAGGGAAGAGGTAGAGAAATTGAAGAATCCGTTGGTGACGATACATACGCCGAGATTTGGCACGCTTCAAGACGCGACAATGCCACTAAAACAACCCATAGACGGAGTATTTCTCGCCTCTCATCAATTAGCCAATAATCCTAAAACTCTATAACCATGAAAGACATACAAGTAGGCGATACAATACAAATAGAAGCTCAAATAGTTGGCTTTGTTAAAGGCGAAAGTGACGTGGCACTGCTAGTAAATGATCAAAATGTATTTGTTCCTCGTTCTTTTCTCATCCCCATCCCCGATAAAGAAGAGAAGGTAGATAGAACGCAGCTAGACTATGACGCGGCCTATGAAGCATTCAAACACTTTACCGAGAAAGAAGAGAAGGTGGCTCAGAAATGGGGGAGAATGCTTGTTAGAGCATCATCAATGATGGAAGAGCGTTGGCAGGACTGGACTGTGGTATCAGGGTCGGCCGTTTCCGTAGGAGGTGAAGTTTGTTTTCTCATGGAGCGCCCTATATCTTAACCAACAAGACGATGAATGAATGGCTGGAAAAACAGATGAAGATTGTCAACGATAGGCTTGCCTTCAAGAAGTTTATCAAAGACGTAGCCCAAAAAGTGGTAGAAAGGCGCAAGGCCAAAGGTATCACGCAGGTACAGTTTGCCGAGCTTATGGGCTGCAAACAGAGTACGATAGCTAGGATAGAATCAGGGAAAACAAACCCTACGCTTCGCACCTTATGGAATATCAACCGTGTGCTGGATATGGAGTGGGACTATCCATTTCCGCTGAGACAGGGGTCTACGCCACCTCCAGAACCGTATATTTATGCCTCCACTTCTTTACCAGATATGTCATGACCCTCTCCTCTCTCAAAACATGGTGGCTTCAGATACAATGCAATCACACTCTCGCTCAGGAATTAGATCATCCAGAATTCATTACCGTTGATGGAGAGTCATTCACATTATGGTTCTGCAAAGTCTGTGGGAAAATCAAGAAACTCAAATAACCCTTTAATCACTCGATATGAAACTTAAGCACGCCTGTAATTTCAAAGGTAAAGACGGTAAAATATACCTCGTCAGATGTGAATCCTGCAACAGAGAAAGCTACGCGCTTGCGGTAGCGCAGGGAATGTGCGCTTGGTGCGGCTATGACGCAAATAATCCTTCACCTACTCAAAATGAACAAACTCAGTAACTGCTGTAAGGCTCCGATAAAGGATTGCTGTGAACCTTGCTCGAATCGTTATTGCTCACAATGTGTTGAGCTGTGTGATGTAGAAGACTCCACGCCCGTCTCATGTGGCAAAGAATGCGATAGCTGCGATCATGATGACCCAATGTGTTTGTGCATGACTCAACCCTGCGCTAAGGATCACCCATCTGATGTAGAAAAACGCTACACTGACTACCAGAACGGGTATAATACGGGAAAGAAAGTGGGGATTGAGGAGCTTCTTAAAAGCCTTCCAGAACCTACTCTTGTAAGAAAAAATGATGACTGGGGGAGGTGTTCAGTTTGCGAAGTTTATTCTTCCTGCTTCCATAGTGGATATACAGAGGCGTTAGACGACATACTAGAAGCCATAAAACTATTTATTCCACCCATCCATGATTGAAAAATTGCCAGTAGATCCCAAGGATATAAATTGCATAAAAACGAATAGTAAAATCAACGAGCTTGTTGATGCCGTGAATACCCTCACCGAATACAATAAGCCATACGCTGTTTGTGATGATTGCAAGGCACAAGATAATCACCTTAGGATTACAATTAGTTGTAACCATAAGCCCTTCGATCAAGTCGGCAGTATCAGCAAACCGAGGACGAAGGAGGGGATTATGCTACAGATAAGAGAGAGTTGGTTCGATCACCAGAGTTTTTGCAAAAAACAGAATACTCTAGAATTAAGCGAACTCCTCCAAGAGTACGCCTTGCTGTGTGTACCCAAAGAAGTAGCCGTAGACCCTGATAATGAATACTTCTTGCGTGGCTACAACGCCGCGATAGAGGAGATGAGGAAAAATATCCATAACCAAAAATAACCATGCCTAATCTCTGTCCCAAATGTATTAACATTAAGAAGTGCGATAAATGCGGAGAGGAGTATCAGGAACCAATGTTTAATATCGCAGGTGGTGGCTTGTGGCCGAATACAATACCTTCTCCTAGGTTTGCCCCAGATCATTTCCTACTTAATTTCAGTAATAGTAGGTCGGAGTAACGAGAAACGACTCGTGCCCGTAAAGCAAGCTCTATGCTTCAAGGAGCTACTCAAGCGGAGGTAACTCTGGCTCAGTATCGTTCCAGGCTGGTCACTAAAGAAGACTGAAGCTTCCGACCAGCCTGCGTATAATCCTCAGCCCTATTATGACCACAATCACAGAAAGAAGGAGAGGCTGGGAACGAGTCACCACGATAGGCGATGTGTGGAAGGTTGTTGAAGAACCCCTGTTTCACCTCTACGAAGAGCCGAAAGGGACTCCAAAACTCGATACCAGAAAGAAGATGTGGTATAGTTGATGTGAACTCCTACATATCCACGAATGGCGACAAAGAACCTCTCACTTACTGAAGATCAGGAAGCTATACTCTTAGCTGATTTCTTGCGGATTAAAGGCCTATTATTCACGCACATAGCCAATGAGTCAGGCCTTGCGTCTACTGGTAAATGGGGACTCATCATGAAGAAAAAGCGCATGGGGCTTACTTCCGGCTATCCGGATTATTGTGTTTGCATACCCGCCAAAGACATACACTCTCCGTGTCTCATTTTTATCGAACTCAAGAGGACGCAGGGCAGCCATGTCAGCGAAGAACAAAAGCAATGGATAAACACCCTCAACGCGATCCCCAATGTCTCCGCTGTCGTGTGTAAGGGCGCGAGAGAGGCGATAAAACATATCAACCAGTTTCTCTGAGTTTTACCCACACGGCACGAAATGCAATAAATCTTGTAACAAAGCGTCAACATGCGACCCTACACACCAGAGTTAATGCAGGAGATTCTAAACCTGATTGATGTAGCTAAGCCTCAAGGCAGCCAAGTCAAGCTCACCTACGCACAGGGGCAGGGAAACGCTCTAGTAGTCATTCAAGGCTTCAGCGATAGGGTGAATTTCAAGTTCACAGGCGCAACTGTGGACGAGGTGCTGATGAAGATACGGGCACAACTCTTATTGCTAATCCCAGAGGCATGAATATTGAATTTCCAATATGGCTAGAAGTCCCAAATGTCGTTAAAGTGATAGTGAGCAAACTCCCAGATAAGGACAAGAAACTGCAAGTTGAAGCCGTAAAAGAGGTGGAGAGGCTCCTATACAGAGATAACTATGATAGAAGGGAAACTATACAGGGAATCATGAAAACTATACACACTCAACTCCATGATACAATCTCTTGAACCAATACGGGGGCGCATGCTTGATCTTCAAAAGGAAGGGAAGATCAGTATTATCGCCATGAATTACGGGTTTGAGAAGGGTGGTGTCTTCCTGACTATTGAGTTTGATATAAACGAGAAGAGGGGGCAGGTACGCTCCTACGTTTGTCGTACACTGACAGGAAAGATCATGGAAGGCTGCGTCGCTCAGGCACTTTCGCTGTTAGATGAGGTGAAATAACGGGTACTAGATCAGCTAAAAACCATCCTGTAGTCATTAACTATACTACACTATAATTAAGTAACTATACCCCTGTCACCAGCGTCCACATATGCCCGTCTCTACGCGAGTTTCAGGCTGCAGTGAACAGGAGGGAAAGGGGTTGGGTTTTGCTCCATAGGGAGCTTTCGAGTGCGTGAATGAGCCAAGTACTGTAAAAGTGCGACTCTCCGCTTGTAACTCGAAGAGAATATGATTTCACAACTAAAAGGAGAAGTAAACAAGAAAGGCCACCATTTCTGATGACCTTCTATTCTTGAATTGCCCCTCACGAGCGATTCTTAGATTCCTTACGTACCCTCATCAGTATTATCTACAATCTACCGGGAGATGTAAAGGAATTTACGCGACCTTTTCTTCGCCGCCTTCAACCTTTTCTTCGGCCTCGCCTTCCGGCTTGACCTCTACGTTTTCTTCACCTTCGAACATGTGAGTATGGGTTAAAAAAATAAATCATGGAAAGTATACCATTGTCGCTTAGTTGAGCAAATGCCCTGCCTTGAAGAAGAACTTACGAGCGAGCTTGATGATAAAGACCAAGCAGCCTACAATACCCGCTACTTCGCTCACATTGAGTTCTGGGAAGAAGTTTGTTAAGAGCAGGGTCAGGAGAGTGGCTACAGAGCCGTCTAATGCACCTTGTGCGACACTTTTCTGCTCTTCACCGTTGAGGTGGAGGTTGTTACTGACTTCTGGTGGTTTGATTTCTTGAACCATAGTATAGGGGTGTTAAAATAAATAGATTTAGTCGAGGAGCGACGCACGATCCATGGCAACAATCTTTCTTTCGAGAGACAGCGTGCCGAGAATTGACGTGAGGAACTTTGCGGCAAAAAGAAGCTTTTCGTCCCATGCAGTACCGGCAATAGACTTGGGGTCTGATTTATCAGTGACTACGCCTTTCAATAATGCCTTCTGCCATGATTTCACGGCAAAAGATGATACAAGTGACGGTGGATTATTTACATCACTCTTGTAAGCCAGTACATACGCAGATTGGTAAAAAATGCCGTTCTGGACGAGTTTTGGAAGATTCTCTAGGGGAATATCGTAGGCGTTATGTCCACTTTGTGGGTAGTTATCTATGATCATGCGAACCATATTCTTATCCTTGTGTTTAACGATACGCAAGCAATGGCCAAAAGTAGATTTACCATCAAGTTTCACGAGATCAAGAGTCCCATCATTCTTGTCAGCCTGGAAGTTAGCATTTCCTCGATACGCCACGACGAACGAGTAACCCTTTTCAAGGTTGTCCGTGAACTCCTGAGAGTCGAGATCAACACGGAACGAAACAAGTTCTTCCTTTGAGAAGTTTACTGAGGCAAATTTACGAACAAGATCGACGGCACGACTGACATACCAACCAACCGAAGGATCAGCTCCGAGTTTTACCGCTTCGTCCCAGAGGAACTTGCGTTGTTCAAGAGAGAAGACATTTCCAGTAAGGTCAGAGACAGCACCCAGCGCACCGTGAACGGTACATGAGACGGGACTGACTTCTGTCTGTTGATACTGATTCTGGTGATCCCAGTAGGTTTTACGGGGATTTGGGAGGTCTACCGTTCCTGCAAGGAGCTGGTAGTCTTCTTCTGATGTTTCTTCGGCTACTACGCCCCAGTATCCAGGAAGATTAACATTTTCGTTATTATTTGGCATTGTAATTAAGGGTTATATAATATGTTGCCAGTTTTTACCTTTACAAATCTTATAAATTGAAGATTTAGCGATACCAAAAATAGATCCAATCTTTTCATAAGTAGAACCAATTTCACGCATAACTCTTATTCGCTGAACCTGAAACTTTGAAACTTTAGCTCTACCGTTTTTTTGTCCAAAAGTTGATCTACCCTTTGAAACACAGTCATCAGAATTTTCCTGTGCTGTCCCCCAGAAAAGATTTTCAACCCGATTGTCATTTCGTATATCGTTCTTATGACACACTTGCGGTTTATTGTCTGGATTTGAGATAAATACCTCAGCTACCAGCCTGTGCGCAAAAGTAGACCTTGTATTGTTCTTGTTTCGTAGTCTTATGCTTTTGTATCCGCCCCATCCTTGACGAAGACTCATCTTTTTGGGGAGACCTACGGGTCTCCAGCCAATTTTTCCACCTTTGACTCTTCCAATACTTTTTTTAGTAGACCATACGTCGCCATTTGTATCGACAAAATATCCTACATAATTAGGAATTGGTTTATAGCCGTAATAGGGATCAAGATTTTCCATAGGAGTATAATTAAGGATTATTTAACACTTCTTTCCGCCCTTCTTGGTTCCTTTCTTCATAGGGATGGGGTTAAGGGATATTGACTTATTTGACGATGTGTGCTATGAGTTAGGTATGATAGAAATCCTCTTATTTCTGGTGTTGCTGTACTTAGCTTTTATTGTCAGTGTACTTGTAGTATTCTCGGTTTTTGGCATCCTGGGAGAGATATTTTGTAATATATTCTACAGAAAAGAATAGACTCTTACTTTCTTTTCATCAGACCGGGTAGAAACTCTGCCAGTTTTTGACCAGCATAGTTCGATGCAACCCTGCCAAGGGTGTCTTTATTCACAATCTTCCCCGCAGCTTTTGCCGCAGTAGATAGGCCAGGTATCGCAGAAAGACTTCGTTTAATGCCCCCAGCAGTTATCATTCCTTCACGGATGAGCGGTTTCGTGAATGGCTGTACAAATCCAGATGTCTCCATCATTTTTGGTGCAAGATTAAGCGCTTCGGCAGGTTGTGATATCTTTTTCCCCGTAGCGCTCTCTAGTATCTCAACTAGTTTACGTTTTGGGCCGCTCGTTTCTCCTGGAAGAGATTTAACGAATGACGGGGTTCTCATCTCCTTGCTGAATGGGAGGATGTCTTTTATGACTCTTTTTGCCTGAGCGTATGGTTTGTTTATAACCTCTAGGGCAGGTAGTACTTTTTCGGAATATATTTCTTTTCCAAGTTTTTTACTCAAGGCTCCTGCCACGGTGTCAAATTTCCCCGTAAGCCCAAGCGCTTTCTTGTCCATATCTTTCGCTCCTATCCTGAGTATAGCGTCTATATCCTGTTTTAGATCGATTAGATCCTGGATTTTCCCTCCCTTAAAGCTCTTCATTTTTACAATTGCCGTATTGAGAATATTCACCTCTGAATCAGATAAGCCAGGAATACTTTTAATACCAGTACCTTCGGTGATAGGTCGAGATGTTGCTCTAAATTGCAACATTACATTATTGATTCCGTCTGGAAGATTCGGTAGTGCGAATACTTTATCTCCCTGTTTTTCAGCGAGAGATGAAACTCCTTCTTTATATATATTGCCTGTCTGCCTCTTGAACTGCTTGCTGGCATCCTGCAGATCCTTAGCGACCTGATCGTAGGATATCTTTCCATCCATGGCATCCCTTATATATGGATTATTTAATGCGGCCTTTCGTTCTTCTGCTGTAAGCCCTGAAAGAAAATCTTTAATGGCTCCTACAGTACCTTTATTTCCAAAAGATCGTCCCAGAAAATGAAGCGCAGGGTCAACGATAAGTCTTCCGCCAAGCTCTCCTAGGGCACCGTATGCTGTCTCAGTACCAACGTCTTTTGCTCTTTCTACCCAAGGCTGATCTGCCTGAACCCCAAGACCTTTTCCTATTAACTGTCTCAATCCTTCACCGGCTCCACCACCGGCAGCACCTCCTGCAATTCCACCGCCAAGAGCACCTGCTGGGCCGCCAGTTGCCCCAGCGGTTCCACCTGCCAACCCTCCAGCAACTGACCCCCCCAGCGGCAATGCCCCTCCAAAATCAAAAATATCTCCAAGATCAGGGCCGCTTGGATCAAGTGGATATTTAATTCCACCTTTCGTAACCACGAGTCCTTCTGGCCCCTGCTCAACATTCTCATATCCTTGCGATTTTAAATATTCGACGTTTCCCTGTGGATTACCAAAAGACGTTTTAATCCTCTGGCCAATCGTAACAGGAGAACTTCCAAAAGATACATCCGCACCTGTCATAGTAGTGGTCGGGATTTCACCAGGAGTAGACATGGCTGGCTGGGAACCAGGAACTTGAATGGGCTGCCCGCTAGCAGCCTTGTAGTCACGGAGAGCATTCTTTATCTTTTCTTTTTCAACGTCTGTAAGAGAAGCTATTTGTGGCATATGATAAATGGTTATTTGATAAGTCCTTCTTTTCTAAGCTCCTCCATGAACGCAGAGTCTTTCAGTAACTCAGGAGCTACCCATGAGTTCTCGGGATATAAAAATGGGTTTTGTATATCTGCCGGAGGGACTCCTGGTGCTGGCTGTTGCGGTGAAGCATAGCCTCCCTGTGCTTGCGGTACGGTTCTCGGAAGGGATTTATTTCCAGACGAAGGCATAAATATGTTGCGAGCAGGGTCTTCAGGAACTGTTGTTCCAAAGTCTCTAAGAATGAGATCTTTTGGAATACCAAAATGCTCGGCTTGATTTGTGTAAAAATTAAAAGCTTTTTTGTAGCTTCCTTCTTTTGTCTTGTACAAATCATGTGCAATTTTGACATAAGCGTCACGGGCTGGCTGTTCAAGTTTATCACCATCAATAATTTTGTTGTAAAAATTTCTGACCTGTGAGGCTATACCAGGTGCATTCTCTGCATTTGCGTATTCACCTTCTCGTACCGTGGATGATGGATCGAGTATTTTCATGTACCCAAAAATCACCGCCATATCTCCAATACCACTCTGCTGATTTGCGCCAGCCTTTACTCTTTCAAAGCCGTCTCTAATTTGTACAAAATCTCTAATATCCGGATCAAGACGAATCTTCCCAGTGATGTCACTTACCATACTAAACAGCTCTTTCTGATCTACTCCGCCTTTTGGAAGTGGCATTGGCTTGCCATTCGCATCAATAATCGGTTTTCCCGTTTCGTCAGCGAAATAGCCCAACTGCTTCGAGGCGAACTCGTTGATTTTACCTGGAGCGAGGGCCTTTTTTTCCTCTAGTTCCATCTTGTTAATATCTTCGATCCTCCTTCTGCTAATATCCGCTGCTCCGAGACTGGACTGGAGTAAGTTATTAAGTCCGGACTCCTCAATGTTTTGAAGTGATTGAGCTTGTTTTAATCTGAGTCCTGCAAACCCTGGAGTGGCTGCGAGTTCTTCCGGAAGGTTCAATAGTCCTCTGGTGGCAGCTCCTGCACTTTGCTGGATACCGAACTTTTTTCTTAGGATTGACTGGAGAGCATCGTTGAACCCACCTGTTCCTCCGTTAGGTGCTCCAGCAGATTGCATTCTTGCAGTGTCCTCGGCATCTGGCTCTAGTTTGGGATTTGCTCTCTTGAAATTTGTATATGTTTGAGCATCCCATCCAGATGGAGTAGTAGGCATGAACTGCTGTGCCTGCTGTTGTGCTGGCAAGAGTGTTGTTGGCATTCTTATCTGGGGTGCTGGTGCAGTTGGCACACTAATGCTTGGATTCTTAGAAATAATATCTTCATACCTTCTGTTTCTTTCCTCGAAAGGTAGCGAAGAAAATGTCGGATCTTGTCGTGCAATTTTCGATGCACCAAGTCGTTGCGATTGGGTCGCGTTTGGAGCGAGCATTCCTGGTAACGGTCTGATTGGAACCATATAGTTGGGTTAAAGGTTAGCGTTTGCTTTGATAAGTGTTCCACCAAGAGTACGGAGTCGTGATTTTTCTTCTGCCTCTTGGAGTGTGCGAGCTGCACTAATACTCTGGTTTTCCAAGGATCGTTCGTTACTAAGTTCCGAGAGACTTCTCTGGTACTTACCTAGACCATAATCTCTCTCAAACGGGATGTCTGCTTCCATTCTTGATTGTTCCATTCCCATGTCTTCGAGTTTTCTTTTCTGGGCCTGTTCAACGTCAGATATTCCTTCGTCGTAGCCTGTTTTAAGTTTAGCCTCTTCTTTGAGTCTTGTACCGCCGTACACAAGGTTCCTGCTCGCCATTGCCATCTGTGAGTCAGACATAGCTTCTTGATAGTTTCTCGCAAGTCTCTGTTTTTTTACTCCGACATCTTCACTGAGTCGTGTTTTTTCTAGTCCAAGATCTTCTAACTTTCTCGTAAGTTCTGTCCCTTGTCCTGCGAGATCTGTTCCTTGTCCTGTTCCATACTTTCTCTGGAAGACTCCCTGATCGGCCTTAACTCCTTGTTCCTGAAGATCGTACTTCTGTTTTACAATATCGAGTTCATTCTTGAAGATCGGCCCCCATGTCGTTTCTACTCGACCCTTAATCATGTCGAATATCTTTGGGTTTAGAAGAGCTGTTGGGTCAGTAGAGAGTTCTTGTTCGATGAGCGGAACATACACTTCATTAAGGAACTTATTCACGGCAGGGTCATCTGTTTGGAAAAATTGACCTGTTGGATCGAGCATCGGTTTAGATGAGATTGCCTTCGCAGATGGCGCTTTGTTTGGATCAGGCTTCCCGTAACTCACTGCTGCGCTAGAAATATCCTGTGGAGTAATAGCTCGTCCGAGTCCCCAGTTACTCCCTGTAATTTGGAGATACTGAGACATGAGATTTGGATCGTTCGTGTACGAAGGTTGAGCCGGAGCCACATTTCCCGTAAATCCTCCTGACTGCTGTGCGCCACCACTCGAAGTAACCTGTACGGTTGGTTGCTGCTGTTGAGTAGTTGGCTGACTAATTACCTGTTGGATTGGCACGCCACTTGATGAGGGCATGTTGATATTGAGACCCTGAGAGGGCTGTGGTGCAGGTGCTTGAACTGGCTGAGGCTTCGGTGCTGCAGACGCTTGCAGCTTAGCCACATAATCACGGAACTCCTGAGAATTACTACTAAGATCTGATGCAGTCGCACCAGATGCGGCCATTTTTTCTGCGTTTTTGATTGCAAGGGCTGAGAGTGCCATAGGGGGTTAGTTAAAAAGTTGTTTATGTGAAGCTATCTTGTCGATCAGTGCTCGAATTGCTTCCCTGTCGGTTAGCTGTCCAGAGTCAAGCTTATCAACAATCGTTTGTAATCCCAAGTTCCCCTGTGCCCCACGGAGTCGTATCTTTCCCACCTCTTCTTCATCGAGTGTTCCTTTTTTAAATGTGATTTCTTTATCGTCGCTAATAACGACGTTATCCAGTGCGTGGATATATTCCCCTGATTCAATGTATGGGAACTCCAGAGCATTCTTATCGGTGCTCATTCCCATTACTCTGTTGTCTCGTTTTGGGTCGTAAAAAAGATAATTCATGTCTTAAGTATTTATGATTTGAGCAATAATTTCTGTTCCGTTGGCCCCTGCTGTTCCCGTAGCTCCCACTGTACCTGTTCCAGATTTTGCTCCACCTGCGCCCGGAGTTCCTGCGTTATTGTTTACGGTATAGGTTCCGCTCAGTGCACCAAGAGAAAGCATGACAATGTCTGCGCCGTCTCCGCTTGCACCACCAGCGCCTCCATTAGCGTTTCCAGTACCTCCTGATCCTGCTGCTCCACCTGCTCCACCGCCTCCACCTTGAGCATTGAGTGTCATCGTATCGAGGTTCATTGTTCCTGCGCAATAGAGGACGAAGGCCATTGCCCCAGATCGTCCTGCTCCACCGACTCCTCCAACACCTGGAATTGATGTTCCACCTCCAGATCCTCCTGTCCCGCCAGCACCGCCTGTATAACCAGCACCGCCTGTACCCCCACTTCCACACGTTCCCCCACCTGCTGTACCTGCTCCACCCGTTCCTCCAGTTCCTCCTGTGCCTCGTTTAGAAAGACCCCCAGTCCCACCAGAACCACCGTTTTTTGTAGGCCCCCCTGTATTTCCATTACCAGCAGTTCCACCATTTCCACCTGTAGTATATCCTGCACCACCGATCCCGCCGTCTCCACCGTGACCTTCGTTACCTGAACCTGCACCTGTTCCTCCGTTCCCCCCCGTCCCTCCGTTGGCTCCAGAAGCCCCTCCTTTTCCTCCTACACCAGCATTCGCACTACCACTACCACCATTTCCCCCAGCACCGCCATCGCCAGTATCATATCCTCCACCTCCACCTCCACCTCCACCGCCAGAACCTGCTCCACCTGAATACGCTGCACCATTTCCCCCAGCGCCGCCTGTAGTTGTGGCTGTTGTTGCACCTGCCGATCCTGCGTTGATACCGCCCGATTCACCACCTCCACCTCCACCTCCTCCACCAACGGATGAATTACCGCCAGAACCTGCTCCACCAATCCCACTACCTGTCGCACCGCCAGCACCTCCAACACCGGGAGTTCCGCTTGCAGTAGTAGAAGTTCCACCTGCACCACCTAATCCACCCGTTCCCGAGCCGTTGGCTGCTGCCCCTCCCGCACCACCTACACTATCTGTAAACGTCGATCCTTGACTCGTCTGAAGATTATCTCGTCTGGTAGCACGAGAGAGTTGTGTCGTAATCAAGTACCTAAGTTCAATGGTTCCTGCGATAGTACAGTTCCCCGAACAGTTCAACACTCCTACACCCTGACCTGTAAACGTAAGGGTTGCACCTGCGGAAACAGAGATTGAAGAATAGTTATAAATCTGATCTGCATTGAGCGTCGTTGTTCCCGACGTGACACTGAGCGCGCCGTCTGCTCCGCTCCCACCGAAACCGAAGAGGCCATTTAGTTGACCGCTTATGGTGGCAGAAGTTGCCGTTAAGTCACCCTGTAAATTAACTCTGAACTCTGCTACAGCCCTGTTCGCAAACGTGTCTCCTGACCAAAATGCTATGTCTGTTCCTGAGTTACCCGAGTTCATTCCTGCGAGATTACTTCCAGTACCTACTGAGATATTCGCTACGTTCGACGTTCCTGAGGTGAGGGTGAGGTTTGTTGCAGAAAGTGTTGTTGCTGCGATAGTAAATCCTCCTATGTTTCCTGTTGGTGCAGAGAGTGCTCCAGCAAACGTAGCTGCTCCGGTCGTAGCATCTATCGAAAAGGTAGTGACGCCAGCATTTGCGCCGATAATACCGCTTCGATAAACGACGACTCCTGAGCCTCCTGTGATAGCTCCCGTAGTAGTGTTCCACGCAATGTCTCCTGACTTTACCGCACCTGCGTAATCTGTGGTTCCGAAGTTGAAGTCCTTGAGAATCTTCTTACTTGAGGTGTCTAAGGTATCACTGATAAAGATAACATTCGATCCACCGCTGATCGTTACTGATTGGAATTTTGCAACTCCTGTAGCCAGAATATAAGCGTTCGCGTTATTGTTATTTGCGGTGAATAATGTGTTGGTCGTGCCCCACCATGAGTTGCCTGTGGTATCGGTGTGAAATGATGAGGCTGTCGTGTTTTGGTTTGGAATATGGATCGACCCTGCCGTGAGTGTTCCTCGAAACGTTCCGTTATTAAATTCAACATCTCCGTTGCCTTTGATCTGCCAGCCCGTAGATCCTGATACGAAGTTTGATGTTTGCCTGTCCTCGTTTGTGGCAAGAACAGGGAAAGTCTGAGCGTATGAAATACTGCCAGGTGGGATAAGTGCGCTTACCTGATCTGGTGTCAGCGAAGAAAGACCATCTGGGTTTGTTGGAGCACCCGATCCATCATCACTCGTGAGTGGGTCGAAATTCCGCATACGGATGAGGTTTTCGTCGTATCCGATAGACTGAGCTGAGAGTGGTTCAAGCATAATTACTGGTTGTTTCTTGGACATTAAACGAGAGTCCTTCAAAAATAAACGGAGCTATAGTTGAGCTTTCTGAGAAATTAAACTGAACAAATCTTCCGTCTTCAGGGTTCACTCCTTCTTCTTGTTCGGTGTCGTTGATTTTAAAATTCGTAGACCAATCTCGTCCTCGTACTCTCATGCGTCCACTTAGATTCTGTCCCCTTGTGGTGTAGATAATAACTTTATCAACAAACTTACGATTACCTGGGACACCGAGATCCAGAGCCTTTGTAGTGAACTGAGCAGAAATCGCCGTACCGTCATCGGAGTACACCTCATCATTCTTCGCAGCCAACTTAAATAATTTTCCAGTGGTGTCTCCTGAATATACTCTAATAACACCTGAGAGTTTGTGAAGAGCGTAGATAGAGAATGTGTGAGCGTAGGAATAGATCGTAAACGTATTGTCTAGTACCGAGTAAACAATCTCGCAATTAGAATACGAAACTCCATCTACAGTAATAGTCCCGACATTGAGCTTGTAGTAGCGATTATCGTACCCTACTGCAAAGACCGTAGTTGGACTACTGATTCCATTAATCCACTTCTCGATACTCCGAGAAATAAGTTTTGGTTCGCTTCCCGTGTAGGAGAATATTCCCTTCTCGTTGAAGAAGAACGTGACGTTTGCAATCGTTTGGATTGAACGGTGTGACGTTGTTCCAACGCTCCCAACATCTCTAATCCTAAAAGTATCCCATGCGTGCAGCGAGGTTTCCTTAAAAAATAATAGTTGGTTGAGAGCGCGATTGGTGTGCATTCCTTTGAGTGGTTCGCCGTTGTCGGTGTAGACTTCTTCGTAGTCAGATGCACTCCAGCTAAGTGCTCCAGTGATACTTGGAACTGACGATCTGTAAAATCGTGATGGATACCGAATCCCACTCACGAGACAATCTGCAAAATAGAGTTGGTTCTTATAAACCTCTACGAATCGTGCTCCTGTTGGCGCTCCTGATAAGTTTGTAGTTGTTGTGTAGGTCGTTCCCGATACGTTCGCTGGAGTGATAAAGTTATTACTTGAATCAGCTCCAACCATAAATAACTGATCGACAAACACCCTGAACTCTTCCAGGGCAGAAGTATTTATTCCTGATGTGACTCCCGTTATCGTTGTTCCGTTGAAGTAAGAGAGTGTTCCATTACACACCGCGTAAAGATACTGAGTCCCATCAGCCTGACGTGAGTACGAGTAGGCCCCACGAACGGTGTTATCACTAGAGAGTGTTGATCCTACCTGGGCGTATCCAAGTCTCTTGGTAAGGCTTCCTATTTGATCTCCGTGGACATTGATGGATAGTTCTAGTTGAGAATCCTTCCTGAGAAAACTGGAAGTTGTTGTTTGGAGAAGATCTGAGAAATGGAGAAGATTAACGTTTGCCATAAAAGTTTAGTATTGCCTCCGATAAAGGTTTCTTGGCTCGATTCTTACGGTTCTATCGTCTGGTTCTTCAGCGACCATATTTTCCAGATCAGTGGTGAATGATTGCATACGAAGTACCTGTTCGTTCAGTGGAAGTTTTCTGAGAACACCCAACTGCCAGTACAGGTAAGCATAACAATTCTCTGGATAGATACAGGCTGTTTCGTCGGTGTCATCTGCCAGGTCATCAAATTTCTTACGGTACTCTAGGTGAATGTTTTTATTCGCGTACACACTATCGGGAATCGGATAGACTTTAAGTTTTCCGTTATCAATCGTGTAGTACGTTGGCTGTCCTGTGGTGTAGGTCTGCCAGACTTCATCTCCAGAGGTATGGGTAGCCGTCACCGCTGCGCCTCCACTGAGTACGTTGGTAGACTTTGTGTTCGTGGTGTAGGTCATAGCATCTCCCTGAACATTGATCGTTGCCGTACCAGAAGATGGAGCAGAGAAATCCTTAGAAGATGTAAGAGTGAATGACGTATCTGCCAGACCAATGTTTGCTGCGAGAGTCGTGCCGATATGGTCATAAGTAGTTTTAAGAAACACCTGTTGATCCATGTAGTTGAGTTCTGGGCCATCACTGAATTTTACAGACAGAAAAGCATCTCGGCTCTTCTTGTCCTGGAGATCAGTAGGAAGCGTGTAACCTTGTTGATCCTGTACCGTAGTGAGGAGTCCTGATGTACGAGTCCACGTCCAAGTGTTTTTTCTCTTCGTGAGAACTCGTTGCCACCTGTTAATCGTTCTATTAAGCCAATCGTCAGTGACAAGATCACCGATCTTTTCATTGTACATTGAGAGAAACTCTCGCTTAATCTCGCCTCTGGTTTGAGATGTGAGACCCGTAGCGATAGCTGCGTCTGAATACGAAGAGAATGTTGAGGCGTTGGAGTTCTTGTAGCGCGAGTAATAATATGTGTATAAAGTTCCAAGTTTTATTTCATTTCTTCCATTACTTACATCAATACTTTCCGCACTCCCGATGATAGTTGGAGATGAATCAGAAGAAGATGATGAGCCATATACCTCTAATTGATCGTACCTTATTCGAGTTACTTTTGTTCCTTCTGGATGAGGAAAGGTTACTGCTGCAACCGTGAGCGCTGTGCCAGCGGCAACAGCGCCAGTGATGCGCTTAATCTCGGTTGTCTCCTGGCCTATCTGCCCGATGATAACGTAGTCGTTTTGGGCGAAATCAGTATTGTCTGCAACTGTCATAGCTGTGCCTCCTGCACTTATGCTAGCTGTAACACGAGTGTTCACAGCTCCTTGTAAATATGGGAGCGCTATTTCGATAACGTCAGCTTTTACTGATTGTACGGACGGTCTTTCGGCAGCCATTTTAAGTTGTGGTTAAAAAATATCTTGCCTTTATTCCCCACGTTGGAGTCTTCTTGTGGCAGCTTTCGCATAAAGTTCTTCCATTATTTATGTCAAAACGAAGTTCAGGAAAGAGGCAAAAAGGCTTTATATGGTCTGCATTTATTTTCCCACCTCGTTCTCCGCATTGCTGGCAAGTAAAATCATCTCTTTTAAATACTTTACTTCTCCAGTCCCTGCTTTCAGCAGAATTTCGTATCCTTGTGTTGATTGGAGATATTCCACCTTTCCACATATGATTGAGTGGCCCGATTCTTTTTCCTCGACCAGCTTCGCTGAGTTTTTTCCTTTGCTCTTGGGATATGATTTTCCCTTTATGTGCTTTACTAAGAGCTGTTTTTACTGCATCGGATACGGAGTGCCCCATTCTGGCCAAACTTATCCTTTGTTTGTGTTCACTTGAAAGGATTCGTCTACTCATCGCAGCGCTGATTTTATTCTTCCATTCGTCAGATAGTGGTGGTCGTTTTTTACCCGTTCTAGCTACCCTAAGTTTTTCTCTTGATGATTCAGCGAACTCTTTGCCAACTTGACTTTTGTATACACACGCACGACTGCAATACTTTCTTTCAAGCCATCGGGCCATGCCACGAGTTTTTTTGAAAAATATCATATTGCATATCAGGCACTCTTTTTTTAGTTGCTGCGTAGCCATTGTTAGGTCTTTTTAACAAATATTGAAGTGAATGTTTTCTCTCCTGTTTGAGTACAGAACTCTTCTTCTGCATCTTGGAATGAGTCGTAACTCAGAACCTCATTCGTCGTGCGATTGACGAGATGATAGCCACAGTCACATCGCTCGCGTCCTTCGGCTACGCAGCCTGTTTGTGCTGGATGGCAAGCTTTCCAGAGTTCCCAATTGTCTTTTTTACGGAGTATCATACGCGAGGTTGTTTAAGATGTTCTTCGATACGGATGATTGATTCTTTCACGAGATGCAGGTTTTCGTTCATTTCTTTTAAGTCAGATTCTATGTGGATAAGATGATTTGTCTCTATCAGCTCGATGCGCTTGTCTGTTTGCTCTTGCCTCTGGAAGATGAGAGCTATCTTTGTCCCCACCTTGCCCCACGCAAGCGCGGCAGCAAGGAGGAGAACGCCTATTTCGATACCAATGTTCAGCCAGTCCATAGAGGATGAATTAGGGGAGATATTATGTAGTTACTGCACCGTTTGCTCCTACTACAAACCAAGTTCCTGCCGTGAACAGTAACGTCACCGCATCCCCGATAGCGTTGAATGTGATGATCGTTGCTGATCCAGCTAAGTTTGATGGAGTCAGAATTGCGGTGTCTGTACCGCCTCCTTCTGCGACATATACAATTCTCAGTAATTGACCTTCTGTTCCGTCGGCAAGGGTGAGCGCATTGCCAATACCGTTGGTAGTGATTTCGTGGATAGTTCCTGTAATCGCGACTGCTCCCGCCCCTGTTGTGGTTGTGGTTGCATCTTGAACTATAGTTCCACTTGCGATGAGATTTCCGTCCAGACGAGTTGTCCCTGCATCTACGAAAATAGAATATGGCGTATTTGCGAATGTAACATTTGTCGATGCAACGTGCGGGCCGGCGATATACAATCCTGCGACATTGCCCGTGACTGTACGGGTATTTGTGGTCGAAGTGAAGGTTGTAGCCGTAATGTTGACTGAATAGAGATTCGTGAGATTGGCCGTCTGGTCACCGAGAATATTTGAAGGGCCATTCGTAATCTTCAATGCACTTCTTTCCGTCACATTTCCGATAGAAGTCGCAATAGATGGAATCGAAAATAGTGCAGCGACATCAGTTGCATTCGTGCCACCCCAACTATCGGAATTGATTCCAATACCTGTGGAAATAGTAGCATTCGTTCCAGCCAGTGGGCCACCTGTAACAGAGAATGTTGAGGCGACCGTAATCGTACTCGCACCAACAAACCCATAGGTTGGAGCTTGAACCAGCATTGCTCGTTGTGTGATGAACGCTGTATCAACGGTGGCAAATTGAACTGTTCTCGCAAGGTTGATGTTGACATCAACAGCTTCGGTGTTCTTTGCGAGCGTGGTGTGCGCTGGAGCAGTAATTGTAAAGACAGCTGGAGAACCTGATGTTGATGCTAATGCTGAAAAAGTTGCATTACCTGTTGGGCCAGCCATTGTAAATTCAGGCGTTGCAGGATTGCCTCCTGTATATAAATTAATAGTTGCTGTTGAAAGGCCACCAGAACTATTGGAGGTGATATAAAGACTTCTTCCTGCGCCTAATAATGTGTTACGCTGAAAAGCTGCGGTTACATAGGTTGAACCAAACACGTCAATTACTGACGAATCACCACTATTATTGAATAACGCCATTTGAGCAAACCCAGCAGAGTTGGAGTTTGTGGTGGCCATAGTGACATTCGCGGAACTTGAGTTTTTTAAATCCAACATATAACCAGTACCAAGAGCGGTTTGAGTTCCGCCAATAATACCACCATCAAAACGATTCACTCCACCCTGAGACCAAATACTATATGTATTCGTAAGAGTTGCATTTGTTCCAGCAATCGGAGCGCCTGTTACAGCTAGTGTTGCCGCACTCGTAATTGTTGAAGCGGCTACAAAACCATAGGTGGGTGCGCGAACCACAAACTCACGTTGGGTTGTAAGAGCACCTGTTGCCCATTGTTTTGTTGCATCGAGATCGTAATCTACGCTTATATTTTCTGTGGAAGCAGTTAATCCTGTGTGCGCCGCTCCCGTTACAGTCATTAGTGTGGGTGACCCACCTGTGTTTACCGCTTGAGTAAATGAATGACCTCCTACTCCAACACTATATTCTGCGTTTGTTTGGTTGTGAGTTAATCCTACCCATTGTGTTGTACTCTGATTTGCTGAATGAATGAATAATGTTGGATTGGTTTGAATGGTGTGCGCAAAATCAAAATTTATATCTCCATCTTCGGCAATCATAAGAGTATTTGACGAAGTGGGAGTTGTTGTAATCATTGCAGCATCATTCGTTTGGCCTGTTGCCCATACAAATCGAGAGCCTAAAGCTGAACTGGCATAAATTCCAACATTGGAAGCAAGGTTTACTTGAATGATGAATTGTGCGACCGTGTTAGTAAAAGTTAATCTATCCGAACCCGCCACTGTGAGTCTCAAAGTGTCAGCTCCACCTGAATACATCCCGCTGTCGGGATCGCTTTTAAAACTATATGCTGGAAGTGAAACTGTACCAGCACCCGAATTAAAGCTTCCAAGATAGTTTATGTATGCAACTTCTGTCGTAATATTATCTGAATAGAATGAGACAATTTTAGCCCCTGCTGTTATGAGTGATGCTGTATTCCCAATTTTATTACCAATTGCTGTGGCTCCGTCAGCCACACCTCCCGAAATCACCAAAGGAGTAAGCGCATCATAAACCTGATAACGGTTTGAATAAAAAGCGGTAGCATTTATTCCTGCTCTTGCAACTCCATCAGTTGTGAAGTTAATCGAATTTGCTGTGCCATTATATATTCCAGTATTAGGATCACCGATGAACGAATATGCAGGAAGTAACGCCGTACCTGCTCCTGCGTTAAAATTTCCCACTGAACTTAAAGTTGCCATGGCCACATCATTTACCGACCATTCATAACCTGCCCCTGTTGGGACATTGAAGTGAAGTTGATTTGTTGCGTCTGTGTCACGAGTGATCTGGTAATTCCCGGCTGTGACCGCCGTACCCGCTGACCAATTCAATACGCCTGCACTGTCTATTGCACTTCCAGCTAGAACCTGAAGGCTATTTGCTCCGAATATAAAATCCAATGCTCCTGTTTTTCCTATTGCAAACTCATCATTGGCAACAGATCCATGCCTATCTCCAAATATTCCGAAATCCCCATCCGTATCAGAAAGCATATTGTATCCATCCATATCGATATTTCCCGCCATTGTTATTCCGGTAACCGTTAATGTTCCAACAGTTAAAGCAGTGAAATTACCATCTGCGATCGGAGCCGATGTATCTCCAAATGAGAAAGTCGATTCACAAAGTACCCACGTATCAGTATCATCTAAACACAAAGCGCCAGGCGTGGTTGGGCTTCCACTCCCCGGAGAAGTTGGGCCGGCAAATACAGGATTACCAAAAAGGACAAGGGCTACAAAACTAGCGACAACCGAATACAGTATTTTTTTAAATTTAGACATATGTTGCGTTTTCTTTAATGGTTATATATCCAAGATCCGTATTATCTGCATCTGAATTTATTAAATACAAAGGAAGAGAAATATTTCCCACTCTTGTTTTATGAGTAGCAATAACAGTTCCCGCTAATTTAAAGATGACATAATCCTTTTCCCATTCTATCTCGAATATTGTCTCTGCTGCCTGCCCCGACCATGTCGCTGTAGTGGACTGTGCATTCCCATCCTCATCATAAGAAATACACTTAAAAACCGCTCCGGCAATCTCAAAATACATAGATCCGATAGTAGGACTTGCAGGTAAAAGCAATCCCCATTTCTTCGCCTCACCAGCGGAAGGAGTAGTTGGCACGTTTAAAGCAAATCTAAAAATCCCGTACTTAAACTGAGTGTAGGAGCAAATATTTCCGCCACTTGCAAGACGAATCTTATTCGTTGCCACAGAAACCGTGGCCGCAATTGTCTTCCAAAATGAAGCATCTAAGCCCCTCTGTAGACAATCATAGGTGAACCCGGGGCGTTGAACGGACTGACCTTTACTGTTTACTGCTATTTCTGATGCGCTCATATTCGTAAAGTTATGTTTTAAATACCTCTCGATGAGGCTCCAAAGAGCCCCACACGAGAAATGTTTATCAAGTATTATCGAACAATGTACCGACTGCGATAACAGTACCAACTTCATTAGCACCAGCAATGTAGTTTCGAGCTGCATAGACCTTAGAAGCGATAGGAATAGCGACGTTATCAGCTGCATCCGCAGTTTTCATATCGTTATCAACGACACTTCCGCTTGATGCGGTTCCAGTCGTGATTACCAATACTCCAACAGCACCGTCGGTTTGACCGGTTTGAACAAAGTTACCACGGACATCAATACCTAAGAAATCTGCCGCACCACCAGTCAAAAGACCGGCAGCAGCTGCTGCATGGACTACATAGTTATTGTAGAACTTCAGATCGGCATGTGAAGCTGCCGTAATACACAATGCAAGTTGACCTGCATCTGCTGTACGAAGATAATTTTTCTCCCATACGCAACCATCTGAAATATTAGCTGCTCCAAGAGTGTAGCAATTGATAAAATTGTATGTCGAAGTGGCATAGAACTCAATATCAATATACTTCGTATTTTGGGCTGCAGTAGCGTGCAAAACCGCAGTTACGACATCACCAATAGCAGCTGTAAAACGGAAGTTTTTAAAAGTACCATTCGCCGCTGTAACATTAATTTTTGAATCGGTCGCCCCAAAAGAAAGAGTTGGTTTCATTGAGCCACTACCGATACCAATAATTGTTACTCCTGCAACGTCAAGAGCGATACTACCATCCGTAATAGCTTCGGTATGTCCGGGCATTACGTAAATAACATCACCCCTGTTAGCTGTACACGCACCAATAGCGGCATCAATCGTGTTATAAACAGAAGCGGTTGTTACTACACCATCACCAGACCTATAAGGAGGATGATCCTCTACAAACTGTGTGTAGTTTGTCGCTGCTGTTTTAAGAACGTAGAATATACGACCACCAGCACCATCTTTGTGTTTATTTAACGACTGAAAGCGAGAATCCTTAAGTTCTCTTTTTACATCACCGGCGATATGTTCTGAAAAACTCATAAATTGATTGTTTTAATCCCGGCTGAAGACTTGTCTCACGAGCCTACCGGAATGAAATTTTAGAGACCAGTAGCGGAAACTAACCCATTGCAACCCAGCTCAATTGTTCATTAATTACATTGACATCTGTATCAAGACCAACTGTAAATCCATATGAAAGTGGAGTAATGCCCAGAGAAGTAATAACCGCTGTAGTTCCGGCAGCTACCTTTTTCATAGCATAAGCATCCGTCATGCCTTCAAACCATTCTTCCTGATCTCCTGAAGTTTCGTTCATAACCTTTACATAGCGTGGCTTGAAGCCAGTTGTAATATTAAATGCTGCTGCTGTACTAGATGTAATGTAGCGACCTACAGCGACGTTTGAAACGCTTGCAGGAGCTTTTGACTGTGTAGATGTAACGGCCATTTTAAATTTGGTTTAAAAAATAATTTCTATTCCTGTAAATTAATTCAACAGATTCTCTTTGTCCTTATTTCCATCAATTTTATTGTAAGACAAGGCTATCTCTGTCTGATTAAAACTATTCATAATCACATCTGCAACCTGTCTAGGAACATCAATATATTCGTTCTTAGGTAGGTCTAATCTGTAACCATTTTCATTTACGGTGTACAAAACCTTCGGACTTTCGTCCATTTTTCGTGGAATCATTATTCTAACCTTTTCTTGACCTAAATAATGCTTCTTTTGTCTTTCGGCTTTACTACCCACTATAGGATCAGACTGAATGGAGCCAAGTATCGTATCCTTACGGTACTGAAATTTTCGAAGATAATCTACTTCCTGCTTCTTTACAGGATCCCCGCCAACATCCACTTCCTCTTTTTCAGGAGGAGTTAAACGCTCGGGAGTAGCCTTCTCTTCAATAGGCGCAACATCTACTTCCTCTACAGGCAAGACTTCTTTCTTAATCTTGTCCTCACAGCCCCTTGCGTGAGCAGCCGGATAAGAGATTTCTTTATTGCACTTTTTACAAACTGTAGCCATAAGGATAAAATTTAAAAAATAAATTTAGAAAATACTAATACTAAGCGCTCACTGCATGTTCGATTCTTACGCAGAAGTTTTCGTTTAATCTTTCAGCAGCAAGAGTAGCCTTCCAACCGGAAGTAGATCTCTGCTCCAAAGGATCAGCAGTACCGCCTGAAGTAAACGGTTTAACGATATTCTTCATTGCTTCACCGGAAATTCTTGAAATTCCGTAGTAGTCTTTAGCAAGAATAAGAGTTCCATAAACGTCAATACTTGCAGCACCCGCAGCAGAAAATACTTTTGCGTTTGTGGTTTCGATAAAACGAACCTCGTCAATCTTTCCTACTTCTCCCTCCATAACACCAGCCTGAGATGGGTACTCCTCAACAGGAACCCAACCGGCTTCGTCTTTAAGATCAAAAGTAGTGTTTGGAGAAATGATACCAATAAAACAAGAATTTAGTGGAGTGGTGTTCCATCCCGTACTAGGATTTACCATCTTAGTAATTTTTGCAGCATTGTTATTTTTCAATGTCCTTACTGCCTCCCTGATTTCTTGACGTGTCAACTTCATTGAAGCTGATACTGATGTTCTTCCCGTAGCTGTTGAAGCATACTGAATAGTAGAACCCGCAACCACTACATCACGAATAATTTGATCTAAAGAGTTTCCAGCCTGTTCACCAAGAACATCAGCCGCCTCAGATAAAACGGGGTCAAGGGTTGTGAAACTCAAAACATCAGTAACAGTAATGTAATCACCATACTGGGAAACTGTACCTGTTACATCAGTTACAGAAAGAACTGTGCCGGACGGCGTTGTACCCTCGGTAAGCGCAGTTGTATTTGCTGTCAATCTCTCGTAACGTCTGAACTTAATTACATTTGTGTTATTTCGTGGAATGTCTCTAACCTGTGCCCAATTGGAATGCACCAATAAAGGACGAGCTGCTTTTAACATTGAACGATCATAGAAATTATTTACTCCGTGAGCAATCACGGCCACTGTTGTGTCGGACATAAAGTTATTGATTTTAAAAAATACAAATTTCTGTACCTGTAATCAATAACTGAAATCAATAACAACTATTTTTTTATGTATTTGCCTGTCCTCACATCTTCCTGAAGTGATTCGAATTCCTTGTCATCCATTCCGTCTATTTCCTCAGCGCTGGGCATTTCACCAGCAGAAGTTTTAGATGTACGATGACCGGTTCCCGCACTTCTCTCGTGAGCAGCAATATCATCAGCACTCTTCTTGCCCTTAGCTTTCATCTCATCTTGTCGAGCGAGAAAGTGGTATATCGCTTCTACCGGAGTATTCTCCCATTTTTCCATATAACCCCTAATCCTCTTTTCATATTGCTTAGCTTCCGGCGTATCCCTGATAAGGTCTTTTAATTCACCCTCGTCGGCATTCCTTGCTAGCTGACTAATTAAAGGATTAATCTTCTGGTCAATTTGACGATTAACATCAGGCTCACCATCATCAGCGTCATCTTTTTCGACATCTGTATCCATTTTGGATCGTAATTTGTCGATTGTACGTTTCTGACGAGCGATTATATACTCCTGATTACGTCTAACGGGAATCTCTGTAGGAACAATATCTTCATCTATAACAGGACTATTTACAGAAGTCTCGCTCTCATTGCCGCCCTCTGAAATACTTTTCTTCTCATCTATTTCATTAGGATCAACAACGGTTTTCTGATCTGTCATAGTTTTTGTGGTTACTCAGGCGCAGTGACTTGACGAGAAACACCTTGCCTGGACGGAATTAATATATTTTATTATTCACTCATAAATTACTTATTGTCAATAAAATCACTGGCCGTATTGTACGGATCATAATTTGGGGTAGTCTGAACAGGTTGCTTAGAGTTCTCTAACAAAAACCCTGGATAATCTTTTAATTTAAGAAGGTATCTTTTCTTCATTTTCAAAACCTCCATCATGATTTTATACTCTTCAGCCGGAAGCTCATCCATCCTCTCGTCTTCCGTTTCTTTTTCTATGGCCTTAATATTATCATCAATTCCTTTACAGATTATTTGCCAAAAAGGACTGCTCAAGCCCTGGCGAATTATAGACGATTGAGAGATATCTTTTTCTGACATAGTAATAAATTATGATTTATCCACCCTTCTTCCCCTTTGCGGCCATTTGCTGAAACCTCTCCTTGCCGTACTTCTTTCGACCAATAAAAGCTGCTAGAGCAGACGATTTACCAGAGGCTATCATCTGTTTAAATCGACCACCTCCACCCAGCTTATTTGGTTCACCCTGAAAGCTTCCAGTATTCTTAATAGGTTCAGAAGAAAGTTTCTTTCCTACTAAAACCGTATCTCTACCCATTCTGTCTCCAGCAGCGGCAATGCTCTTCACCGCCCTTGCCACGTTAGAACCAAATGCCTGATTGTGAGCTTTTTGCATGTCCGGATGCATATTTTTTTATTGTTAAAAATTATCTTGTTGTAACCATTCCCGAAGGCGACGGCGTAGGCTGAGGACTTGCAGATTGTCCAGGCTGACCACCCTGTACGGAAGCCGGATTCTGGCCCTGTGGCGTAGCTGTTGCGAATAACTCAGGCCTGTCACGCCTAATCAACATTAACTTCTTGTGCGCCCTTATATGGGCCAACTGTTGAGGGTTTTGAGGAGCCTTTGCATGAATCATAATGTGTGTCACATGATCATCATTAACGCTAATCTTTGGCAGTTTGCCAACATTCAAAACCTCGTTTTCAGCCTCAGCCTGAAGCTCATCAACAGTAGGAGGAAACATCTGATCTATTTCCTCTTTCGATAAGCCACGAGTCTTGGCCATTTTCTTCCCTACGAAACGCCTATTCACTGTTGGATCCTGAACAATAATAGCAGCCATCGTATCATAGGCGTTCATATCTCTTTGTCTTTTCGCCTCGGATATAGCCCTGGACTCAATCGTTACGTCGGGGTCAACCATTCCAATTATATTTTCACGAGTAAGAGTCCTTCTCATGGGCCCATTAGGCCCCTGAATTCTAAGGACTTTCTCGTCTATATTCTTTTTAAAATGTTTTTTATATTGCCAGTACCACTGTTTCCAAAAAGCCTTTTCACTCCATCCGAATATCTTTGCACTCATAGAATATCGAGTATCAACCTTCGAAGAAACTAAATTTAATTCGCCTAATGTTCTGCTTCCGCTCTGAGTCATTCCCTGTTGTATTTCAGGAGTAGCAGTAGCTCTCTGGGCCGACTGATCCAATGAGTCCATTATGAGAGTAACGTATTGGTGAACCAAAGATTTATTCACCGGAACAATTGCATTATTCACCGGCCCATCAACTTCAATAAATTTATCATGCTTCCAATTTAAATCATTCTTGTTTTTAATCTTATTCTTATCGAAAAGATACTGAGGCATTTCGTCACTCTTTGCTGACTTCAAACCGATATTCATGAGTATCGCCCTCGCCCTCTGTTTATCCTCCGTAATATCCGGGATACTTACTCCATCCCAATCATGAGACATAGGATAAAGCGTTCTGTCTACAATTGGCCATCTATTCTTATAATCCAGCTTCACCATCTTGATTAATTGAGTCCTACAATTGCCAAGAGTGAGCATGTACTTTTCTCCCTTGATCGTAGTCATCCAATTTAAAAGATTAAACTCATAATTACGATATTTGCCCAAGGTTTCACCCTGTGGATCAAAACGATCCGTACCTTGCGCTGAACTCCTGGCATCACGAGACGCTTTCAATAATGACCTAACCTCCGAATCCTTTTTCAATGAATTCAAGTTAAAATAACCAGGCAAAGATTTTAAATCCCAATAAGTAGCGCCAACTTCCCATCCACCAAACCTCATAGCGCCACGCCCTCGCATATCACCATTTACAGATTTAGCATTCGGATCACGAATAAAAGTAGAAGCATCTAGCACCTCAGGGGCCGGAGCCATCACCCCTTCAGTCCTGTCAAAATCCATACACAACAAAAGCCCTCTACCAAAAAAACAAGTATCCCAGTCCCAATGATAATCAAGCTCACTCTTCCCCATCAACTCATAGTCAAAGTTAGCCAGAGCATTTACATTCTCTGCCACCTCATCATCCGAATCATCCTCAGATCTACCCTCCCATGTACTCATTAATCTATCATCCCACAATGAAGCTAAAATCGTATTAAATACCGTAAACATCAAAGGATCACCAACGGCTTTTTCGTCACGTCTTTGATTATTATATAAACGTAAACGGGCTAAATTCTTTGCTCGCTTAGTCTCATTAAACTTAAAAGATAAATCATACTCCTCGTTCACCTGAGCGATAATTCTTTTCTGCTTAGATGCCGTCAAAGTATCTACAACCAATCTATCACCTTCTACGGTTTCACGATCTATATCAGCATAAACCGCCTTTAATTGCTTAAAAATTGACCCACTGGAAGCCATCTTTATTTATTAAGTGGAACTGGAGAAACTGGCTCTAAAACTGTAGCTTCTTTTTTTATACCACGAACAAATAAAGCGTCAATACTATCAATTGCACCGGATAGCATTACCCCCTCAAATTCCTCTACCTCATCCTTGGTGAAAAGAGGGAACTTGGGATTAAAAAAGTGAACCATCCTTTTCCAGTACTTCGGTTTCGCCTCGACATAATGCTGAAATATTTCGTTATTCCAAGAAAACATATATTGAAAAACATCCTCAAAATGAAGAATGTAGACGATCACCACATAATCCTTCGTCTCGTGAATCATCTTTCTCAAAACTTCTAGTTTCATTTTTTAGCTTTTTTAACTTTTTGATTAAGCGCCTCTCCTTCCTGATCCTTCTCTATTGGTCTACTATTGATCTCCGCCTGTACAATCTGAATTTCCTCCTGAAGCGCCTGCACCCTTACGTTTAAATCACCAAAAGCCTTTAGGTTGTCATACTGAAGAATCTTTAGCTCCTTAAGACTCATACCCTTGAGAGTAACTCCATTTACCATATATTTAAGGTTAAGATTTAGACATCTTTGACATTGCCTCTCCCTAATATTCACCAAATTCAGCATCAGTCATTTCCTCAATTTTTTTCCTTGGTAAGTACTTGTAGGCAACGACATCTAGCTCGGCCGTAACCAAACTGTTTTGCTCCTCTCTCTTCGAGGTCATAACGACGTCAACAACCATCTGATATGTCTCACCAACCTCCCAGTTTTTTATTTCCTTAATTTGATTCTCATCAACGTGAAAACACGGATTCATCGCTACCGTATCCATTCCGTGATCCTGCTTTGGAGTTGGAATCTTTTTAAGTTTCATGACTGTAAATTAACATCGTCATGAGTATGGGTCAAGCTCTTTCTCTTCGGACTCCAGGGACATAGAGCGTGAAGAATAGGCATACCAAGGAATAAATGCGGGCTCAGATAATAGTAAGCGATGTAGGTTTTCGCATTGGTGATCATTACGATCAACCGGTCTGGAGCTCGCCTGCTTAGTATCTTTAGCTGAACCCTTCCATTCTTGCCATACATATTCCTCAAGCTGTTTAATTGTTACCGGACAAGAAGAGAAGA
>ERZ1292625.531-Hain-H41-01um-R1-531-length-57083-cov-6_pt1 | contig 57083 bp, 65 predicted proteins | sample MGYA00564400_ERZ1292625 | MGnify/ENA primary metagenome ERZ1292625 (study PRJEB36523, sample SAMEA6512639) | groundwater metagenome | collected 2019-01-08 | study: AquaDiva: Metagenomics assemblies of 32 groundwater samples | reverse complement strand
AAGAAATTATGTTAAAAGAGGTTGGGTGGGGAAATTCGTATTGAATTCAGCTGATACTACTTTTCCTCCATAACTTTTTACAAACTTGAATTCTTTACTTTCTTTAAAGTTATTCCATGATTCCTCAACTGTAAAGAATACATCCGGTTTTAGAGACTCAAGCGTGGAATATATTGTTTTATCATTAAAAATAACAACATGATCAACAACTTCCAGATGTCCAAGAACATAAGCTCTTGCATACTCATTAATGACCGGTCTTCCTATACCCTTAAGTAATCTTAATGAAGTGTCAGAGGGAAGTCCAACCACTAACACATCCGCATGAAGTCCCGCTTGTTCAATAAATCTGGCGTGACCCACATGCAAAAGGTCAAAGGAACCGGCAACAAAAGAAACAGTCAACCCTTTTTTCTTCATAGCTTCTCTAAAATACGCAAGTTTGTTGAACTTTAATACACGTTTTCTTGGGTTAAACGCATTTCTTCCTACGGGTATTTGTTTTCCAAAATCTGCAGGTTTTAAGTGTTTCAGCGGATCTAGTATAAACCCGTCAATCTTATCTTTAAGATAGGATTCAAGGGTTTGTATTACCCGTATATTGGCTATATGTTCCGCCAGAGAATTTGTGCCAAAGTAAGGTTTATGTCTTTCTCTTTTGATTATAATTCCGCCATAAGATTTAACTAAAATCTCTTCATATTTGTCTCTGGTCCCATCGTCCCAAGCCCCTTGAGATGTAAAGTAAACGTCTGGTTTCAAAAGGATTAATAAAGCATGAGGTCTATCCTCATCTACTATTGTCACATAGTCAGCGATTCTTAATTGGCTAATAAGTTCAGCTCTTACTTCTTCATTTACCAGTGAAAAATCCTCACCTTTAGTCCGTTTTAGGGAAGCATCGCTTGACACCCCTACAACCAGAATGTCTCCCTGTGCCTTTGCTTCCGCCAAATATCTGCAGTGACCGGGATTTAGTAAATCAAAAGACCCCAGTGTGAAGACAATATTTTTCCCTTCTTTCTTTAATTTTTCTGATAATGCCTGAATGTCCCTAAAGCTTATAAGCTTTTGTCCTCGGTTTTTGTACATCTGTTTTTTTTGCACTTTTGTTTTATAGTTTATCTCAGACATGGCTGTATATTAGCTTTTGGTGAAGGTTAAGTAAAGTAACTTCTAACCTATAATCTTTCTATATTAAAAACTTTATCACTCTGTTGTTTCTATTGATATTCCCTTTTATATAGGGTAATATGAGTATAAATCTGTCCTCTTAGCAATGAATTATAAAACACTTAAGAAACAAGACCCCTTAATCTATAAATCTTTGGAAAAAGAAATCAAAAGGCAAATTGAAGGACTTGAAATGATTCCTGCAGAAAATTATGTGAGCGAAGCGGTTCTTGAAGCAATGGGTTCTATTTTAACCAATAAATATTCGGAAGGTTATCCAAACAAAAGATACTATGGAGGAAATACTTTTGTTGATGAAATAGAAACCCTTGCCTGTGAGAGGGCAAAGAAGCTATTTAAAGCTCCTTATGCCAATGTACAACCTTACTCCGGAAGTCCTGCAAACCAGGCTGTTGCAATGGCTGTCTTGAATCCCGGTGATACAATGATGGGGCTTAACTTGTATGATGGAGGGCACTTAACGCACGGGGCAAAGGCAAGTTTCAGCAGCCATTATTATAAAAGTATTGCTTATCATGTTGGTCCCGAAGGCATTGTTGATTTTGCAGAGGTTAGGCGACTCATTTTGGAACATAAACCAAAACTTATTTGGATTGGAGGTTCAGCATATGTTAGAGAGCTTGAATTTGAGCTTTTTGCCAAGCTTGCAGACACATCAGGAGCTTATTTGGCAGCAGACATTGCACATGTTGCCGGTCTTATTGTTGGCGGTGTTCACAAAACCCCAGCTCCTTATGTTCATATTATTACAACTACAACTCATAAGACGTTAAGAGGCCCAAAGGGCGCTATGATACTGGTTACAAACAAAGGGCTCAAAAAAGATGCTGAGCTAGGACATAAAATTGACAAAGCCGTATTTCCAGGTCTCCAGGGAGGTCCTCACAACCATATTATTGCCGGAATTGCAGTAGCGCTAAAAGAAGCATCTTCTGCCTCCTTCCAAAAATATACAGTTCAGATTGTGAAAAATGCCAAAGTGCTTGCAAAAATTCTTAAAAGGCACGGTTTAAATCTGGTTGGTGGAGGAACTGAAAACCATTTGATCTTACTAAACCTTGTTAAGTCAAATGGAGCAGGTTCCGGAATTTTGGTACAAGATGCTTTAGGAGTTGCTGGAATTACCGTAAATAAAAACACAATTCCAGGAGAGCCCTTCTCCCCATTTTATCCTTCTGGAATTAGATTGGGTTCTCCGGCTTTAACTTCAAGAGGTATGAAGGAGCGTGAGATGGAAAAAATTGCCGAGTGGCTTGTTGCCTGTGCTGGGGAAGTTTCAAGTTCCAGGCTTCCGCTTGAAAAAGAAGAAAGAATTAAATTCTTAAAAGAGTTTAGGAAAAATATTGAAAAGAACAATAATCTTAAAGCAATTGAGAAGGATGTTACTAACCTTTGCAAAAAGTTTCCCGTGCCGGGAATTAACTAGTGTCTTTGATCAAAGTCGTATTTTTGTTATGTTGAATTTACTCTTTTCCTTTTTCTTCAAATTTCTGGAGTATTTCAAAAGCTGTAATTAGCTTTAGTGGTTCTTGACCTACTAGCCACATACTACCTATTTGCTTCCATGCTTTAGATGCAGCAACTGAACCCTCTGGAAGGTCTGATAACTTTACTTTAAAACCGAACCTTTGCATGAAGTCCTCCCATTCCTTTCTAGTTTTTGAAGGGTTATTTAGAGCATCTAGAGTTTTGCTATGATTAATCGCTCTTATGGGAAGCTCACGTTCTTTCCCAATTTCAACAGAATAGATTCTACCGTCATCTTCAATTCGGCTAAGCGTGCCTATCACTGGGTTTCCGTCTGGTCCCAATGCAATCACCTCATCTCCAATATTGATTTTAGGTCTAATAGGTCTGGAAATTTCTAGAGGCTCTGGTTTTGCCGTTGCTATAGGTTCAGGAGTATCAAAACTTATTCCGGCTTTTTCCATTAGTAATTGCCTCTCATATAAGACTTTAAGGACTATTGTGATATTACCGCCAAGAGTTGCTCGCGTGGTTGCAGTCATAACGTTTGAGGCAGAAAGTGTGACGGGTTCCATTGTTTCCAAGTCCATTTCAGGTAGAGAGTTAAGTGCGTTGGAGGACCAACCACATTTTTGGAAAAGTGTTTTCCACTCCGCAACTGGTTTACAGGGGTAATTTAGAGCTTGTACTGTTGGGTCTTCTAAATTGACCGCTCTTTCACTTCCTGGGATTGTTTCACCAGGTTTAGCCTCAACAAATACATTGACTGAAGTTTGTGGAGTCCAAACCTTGGCAATATTATCCTCATTTATTTCTGTTATTCTACAAACTCTTACCTTACCCTCTTTTTCATAAAGCATTAATTGCCCAACCTCAAATTCATTGTTTGTAAGCTTTTCGGCAGATTCTAAGCCTTGTACTGGGTCCTCAAATGGGAATTTGTTTATAGTCATGGTTCTTACTTGATTCTCGCAGTTTTAAACAATCTTTTCAACAGAGGGAAGTTATATGCTATCAAGTTTCAATACTGTGTAAAAACTACTTTGTATGGGGTATTGATTAATACTTAAAGAATAAGGCATGATCCTTTAACACATCTTGCAATGGTAAGAATCATGCCTAGTTTCAAAGTTGCGTCAAACTAGGGGAAATCTACGGTTACGGTGTGCCCATGTGTTTGTGATTCAACATTGGTAACTAAAAAAGTACCACCTAGCAAACGCCTTGAGTTTGCTACAGGGATAGGAGTAACAACGCTCTCAACAGGCTCAGCACTATTAGGAACCTGAATTTGCCCCCCTATCTTGGGAACAAAAAGGGCATTTTTTATTAGCACCCTCCCATCCAGACGATTTGGTCCGGTGATAAGTAAGTCCATTTTTTAAACCTCCTTTCTTCAAGTTTTCATGTTATTTAATATTATTTTTGGGTAGTTGGCAAACATGATGGGATATTTAGAATCTAGTTGATGGTTAAGCTTTTTGTAAACCATACGCTTTGAGTGTGTTTTTAAGAAGGCAAGCTATTGTTACAGGCCCAACACCTCCCGGTACAGGAGTGATGTGAGAAGCCCTACTGACAGCAGAATCAAAAGCAACCTCACCTTTTGGAGATCCGCAATCTATCACAAATGCCCCTTCTTTGATGTGGTTTTTGGTAATTAGCTTCTCCCTGCCAGTTGAGCTTATCAAGATATCAGCAGTTTTAGTTATGCTTTGTAAGTTTTGTGTTTTTGAGTGGCAGAGTGTGACTGTGCAGTCTTTTGCCAAAAGCAGCGCAAATAGCGGTTTTCCAACTATTAATGACCTGCCTACAATTACAGCGTGTTTTCCAACCAGGTCTGCCTCCAGGAATTTTAAGATTGAATAACACGCAACAGCAGTGGCAGAAACCAGAATGTCCCTTCTGTTATGAAGTAGTCCTCCAAGATTGTAAGAGGTCATCCCGTCAACATCTTTTTTAGGATCTATGTATTCAGTTAAGTTTGTTAAATTAAGGTGCTTAGCTATAGGAGTTTGAATAAAAAATCCGGTTATAACTTGTGTGTCATTAAATTTATTGATTTGATCTAAAACTTCTGCTTCTTGCACAGTTTCACTGAACTCTTTTAACTCTACCTTTATGCCGCATTCATTGGCTCTTTTAATTTTGTTTCTTATATAAATATCTGTTGCTTGGTCGTTTGAAATTTTGATTATTCCAAGAGTTAGTTCAAGTTTCTTTTGAGTAATCTCCTCTTTAATTTCTTCCAATATTCTCTTTGCTATCTCTTTTCCATTTACTATTTGAGCTGTCATAAGTCCCTTGTGTTGTCCCTTATTTTGGTAGCGTTAACGCGCGGTTTTTAAACTCACTGCCTGTTTCTGCTACTCATACCTTAAAGCTTCTATGGGTGAAAGTTTGCTGGCTCTTATAGCAGGAGCAATTCCAAATACTATACCTATTATGGCAGACACTCCAAAAGAAAGAACCACAAAAACATAATTAACTTCTGTAGCAATAAATCTATCTAATAAAAATGACGATCCTATTCCAATCACTACTCCAGCAAAACCTCCAAGCAGACTTAAGACAATAGCTTCAACCAAAAATTGCAGAAGAATGTCTCTTCTTCTTGCTCCCAGGGCTTTTCTAAGTCCTATTTCTCTGGTTCTTTCCGTAACGGAAACAAGCATTATATTCATAATTCCTACCCCTCCCACAAGCATTGAGATTGCTGCTATACCACCAAGTCCTAGCGATAATACCCCAAGAATTCTTCCAACCAATTGAAGAGTGTCCTCCTGTGTTGATACAGTAAAGTCATCTTCTTTCATTTCAGTAAGCAACACTTTTTTAACTGCCTCTTTTGCAAGTTTTATATCCCTTTCAGGCACAACCTTAATAAAAAACCAGTTTGGTCTGTCTAGGCCAAGTAGTGATCTTGATGGTGCTAAAGGCAGGAGTGCAACATTATCCTGATCTCTTCCAAAAATGCTCCCTCTCTCTTTTTGCACGCCGATTACTTTAAACCGTCTGTCTTTTATGATTAATTCTTTGCCAAGTGGGTTTGAGTTTGCAAAGAGTTTATCTCTTACAGTTTTACCAATTACAACAACGTTGGCGGATTCTGATTTTGTGAAAGGGCGCCCTTCAATCACGCTTATGTTAAGAGCCTTGAAATATGTTCCCGACACACCATAAATAGTACTATCAGCAATGTCTTTGTTTTTGTATCTCAAAGTTCCCACGCTTTGTATGGTAGCAACCACATTTTCAATCTCCGGTACTTTTTCTAAAATTAACTTTTCAAATCTAAACTCCATTTTGTTTGCCACAACACCTCCCGGTCCGCGTCCACCTTCCGGAGAACCCGGAAAAACAACAAGTAAATTAGCCCCAAAACTATTTAGTTCTTCTCTTATGGTTTTTCCAAGTCCGGATACAATAGAAACTAGAAGTATTACGGAAGCAACTCCTATTATTATGCCGAGCATGGTTAAAGCGGATCTTGCCTTGTTTACTTTTATTGCCCGCATAGAGATTTTAAGAGTCTCTGCAAAATTCATTTTGTATCCTCTACAATTTTACCATCACTTATTCTGATTTTTCTTTTTGCGGTATTTGCTACTTCCTGATCATGAGTGACAATTATTACTGTTTTTCCCTCATTGTTTAGATTTGCTAAAAGGTCGAGTATTTCTTTGCCTGATCTAGTATCCAAATTTCCGGTTGGCTCGTCTGCAAGTATAATTTGTGGTTCATTCATCAAAGACCTTGCAATTGCCACTCTTTGCTGTTGTCCCCCTGATAATTGGGAAGGTTTATTATTTGCTCTGTCTGACAGCCCCACCTTTGTAAGCAGGTCTATGGCCCTTTCTTCAACACGAGTTTTATTGTTGCTGTAAAGGGAAGGAAGCTTAACATTCTCAAAAGCTGATGTTTTTGGTAGTAAATTAAACGCCTGAAAAATAAATCCTATCTTTTCATTCCTTATTTTTGCAAGGTTTTTATCTTTAAATTTGGTGACATCATTTCCTTCAAATAAATACAACCCGTCTGTTGGCGAATCCAAAAGTCCTATAATATGCATTAGAGTAGATTTTCCGGAGCCGGAAGTGCCAATTAGTGCAATAAACTCTCCTGTTTGAATTTCAAGGCTAATTGAGTCAATGGCTTTAATTTCAACCCCATCCATTTTGTAAACTTTTGAAATGTTGTCAAGCTTAATTAACATAAGAGTCTAGGAATAATTGAGATTTTACTTAACTTTATCTCCTTCTTTTAGATTTTCCGCTCTAATAACCTGCTCTCCTTCACTTAATCCCTCAGGAATTTCAACAAAGTCCTCAGTTTCAAAACCCACTTTGACACGCTTTTTTTGGGTTTTGTTTCCGCTTTGTACAAAAACAAAAGTTCCTTTATCATCCTCCTCCGTGTATTCAAAGGGTATTGTCAGCACATTTTCTTTAGTAGCCACTTTTATTTTAGCCTCACCATTTAACCCTTCAATTAAAGCCATGTCATCCTTACTAATTTCAAGTTCTACTTTAACTGCGGTTGAGCCTGCATCTGTGGTGATGGTTTTTGCCTCAACTAAAGAAATCGAGCCTTTGATTTCTTCATCTTGATAACTATCAAGTTTTATCACACATTCCTGTCCAGGCTTTAAATACACAATGTCTGTTTCATCTACCTCTGAAACAAAACTAAGAGTATCCTTATTTGCAATGGAAAAAAGCTTTTGTCCATTAGTTACTTGCTGCCCCTCATTTATGTTATTAAGAATCAGTGTTCCCGAGACTTTTGCTTTTAGAGTGGTGTTGGCATAGTTTTTGCTGGCTGCCAAAAAGTCGGAATATTTTGACTGTTCCTCTTTTTCAAAAAAGCCTTTTTTATTATTAAGTTCTCTTTGATCTGCCAAAGCTGACTGGTAATTTGCTTCCGCGGTTTTAAAAGCCTCTTTGTTAGTGTTGTTCTTATTTCCCATATACTCCTCCATAGCATTATCTCTGATCTCTTTTTTGGCTTTCACATTTGCTTTTGCATATTCATAGTCTGCAAAGCTTGTCTGCAGAGTGGCTTTTGCACTCAGGTAATCCGACCAAGCAGAATCAAGGGAGGCTTTGAGGGAGAATTTGTCATACTCCATGATGGTGTCTCCTTCCATCACGTTGCTTCCGTTTTTGAAATAGATTTTTGAAACATTTGCAGCTAATTGTGAGTAGGAAGTGGCCTGTGCTGTAACTGCTGTTTCCCCTGAGGCGCTCACATATTTAATAATTGTCCTTTTTTCTACTTTTGACCTGGTTACTGGTGCTTCCTTGGTCCCGTTTTTTAAAAGAAGTAAAGAGATTACAGCTGCCATAAGCAGTAAAACTGCGGTCCTCTTTTTGTGCCTTTTTACATATTCTGCAAGTTTCATAGTATTTTGCCAGCTTAGAGTATAGCCTTTTAGGCACCCTCTGTGAAATAGCTTTTGGTTCCAATGTTACAGAAATTGAGACTAGACAAATACTATAAGTTATAGTACAATGACTCCATCTTTTGGCAACCTGCCAAAGAAGAGAGTAGACCCGCGCACCGGTTTTATTCTCGGTCATCCAATAAAAGTCCACTATCCTAGGCAAGTGGATACTGTATTGGAATGGCTTGGTACCAGATTTGGTAGGTCTTGGCCCGGAGAACTTCCTTCTCCTATTCTAGGGAAAGAGGGGGAGTTCAACGGGTAAAAGGGTTTCAAGTCCATCGTGAACACTGCGGTAGCGATGGCAAATAGGATTGACCGAGAGCCTTTACCAGAAAGGCTAAGTCAACCTATAAATCCCAAAGATAGGCAATGCCGGCTGAGAAGTCAATTTTGATTCTCCCGACTTTGCCGATGCCTTTTAGGCGTCTTTGGGTCTCTTGTTGGCGCCGCTTTAAGATCTGTTTTTAATACAGATTGCTTTGCGCTAATTTGAGCAAGTCCTTTTAAGGAGCCTGTTTTGCATATATTGCACGGGCTCCTTTTGTGTTTATAAGCTTTTACATTTGAGTTGACTTAAAACTTTATATAGACTAATATCGATACGTGTCATTGAGATCCGCATGCTCTGAATGCTTTAGGATTTTAAGCGTTCCTACAAGAATGAAAATTTATGAACACCTTGGAAAGGCTACTAAATCCAATGTTACTGAGCTTGTTGGCATTGTTAAGCTAAAGCAGCCAACAGTTTCATATCACCTTAAAGAGATGGAAGGGGCCGGTTTAGTGCAGTCTCAAAGATCCGGGAAAGAAGTGTTTTACAAGATTTCAGGCAAATGTCCCTATGACAACATTGAATGCGTTTTAAAGTGAGTATGCTTGAAATAAAAGACTTAAATGTAAGTATAGAAGACAAAGAAATAATCAAAGGTCTAAGTCTTGTGGTAAACAAAGGGGAAATCCACGCCCTCATGGGACCAAATGGTTCTGGTAAATCAACTCTTGCTCAGACTCTTATGGGGCACCCAAAATATGAAGTAACATCAGGTCAGGTGCTATTTAATGGTAAAAATTTGTTAGAGCTTGATACAACTGATAGAGCAAAAGAAGGGTTGTTTTTAGCCTTCCAATACCCAAGTGAAATTACAGGAGTCACAATCTCAAACTTTTTAAGGCTTGTTTATAACAATAAACTAAAAGCTCAAGGTGAAAAAGAATTTACACCAATTCAATTCAGAAAAATATTAAAGGAGAAAATGGAGATCTTAAAAATGGATGAAGCTTTTGCAGGTCGTTATTTGAATGAAGGTTTTTCAGGGGGAGAGAAAAAGCGAATGGAAATTTTGCAGATGTTTGTTTTTGAACCAAAGCTTGCAATTTTGGATGAAACTGACTCAGGGCTTGATATTGATGCTTTAAAAATAGTGTCGGAGGGGGTTAAGGCCATGCATGTCAAAAACAATATGGCAATTTTAATAATTACTCATTACACAAGAATCCTTTCTCACATAAACCCTGATTTTGTACACGTTATGAAGGATGGGAAAATAATTCGGGAAGGTGGGCATGAACTTGCAGAAGAGTTAGAAAAAAATGGTTATGTAGGTCTTGAAGAATAACCCCAAAATATGTCAGAAGAAATTAACACTAAAAACCCTCATAGTTATTCAGATACAAAGAAGCAAAATGTGATTGATGATACCTATAAACTGGGGTTTCATGATGATATTAACTATTCATTTAAAGCTCCTAAAGGCTTGACTAGAGAGCTTGTTGCGCAAATTTCAGAAATGAAAGGTGAACCAACGTTTATGCGGAATTTCCGCTTGCGGTCCTATGATACTTTCTTGCAAAAAAATATGCCAATGTGGATGGCCTCTGAAAAAGACATTAATGCTATCAAGTTTGATGAAATTTATTATTATTTAACGCCTACTGATAAAGTTGAGAACAATTGGGCGGATGTCCCTGATAGCATCAAAAAGACTTTTGATAGAATAGGTGTTCCGCAAGCCGAGCGTGAATTTTTAGGTGGGGTTAAGTCTCAGTATGATTCTACGGTTGTGTATGGGTCTCTCATTAAAGAGCTTGAGGATCAGGGAGTGGTTTTCTTAGGAACAGATGAGGCTCTAAAGAAATTTCCTGAAATCTTTAAAGAGTATTTTGGAACAATTGTCCCTGCAGCGGACAACAAGTTTGCAGCTTTAAATAGTGCCGTATGGAGTGGGGGTTCTTTTGTATATATTCCCAAAGGCGTTAGAGTTGACAGACCTTTACAAGCCTACTTTAGAATCAACGCTGCAAATGCTGGACAGTTTGAAAGAACGCTAATAATTGCGGAAGAGGATAGTTTTGTACATTATGTGGAGGGATGTTCAGCCCCTTCGTTTTCTTCCGGTTCTTTACATTCGGCTGTTGTTGAAATTATTGTAAAAAAGGGAGCCAGGGTTAGATACACTACCATTCAGAACTGGTATAAAAATGTTTTTAACTTAGTAACCAAAAGAGCGGTTGCACATGAAAACGCAACTATGGAATGGGTTGATGGAAACATTGGATCGCGCTTGACCGTTAAGTTTCCTTCGGTTTATCTTGTTGGTCCGGGAGCAAAGGGAGAAATTCTATCAATTGCCTATGCAGCTGAAGGACAGCATCAGCATGCAGGAGGAAAAGTAATTCACGCGGCTCCAAACACATCTTCCCGTATAACCTCCAAATCCATTAGCGCCAGGGGAGGAAGAGCTTCGTATAGAGGTTTGGTTGAAGTTAAAAAAGGGTGTGAAAACTCCAGGTCTAGAGTTGAATGTGATGCCCTTTTGCTTGATGAAACATCCAGAACAGATACGTATCCTGTAATGAAAATCAACGAATCAAATGTAAACATTGAACATGAAGCAACAGTTAGCAAAGTTGGGGAGGAACAATTGTTTTATCTAATGTCTCGCGGTTTATCCAAAGCAGAAGCTATGAATTTGGTTGTTTCAGGCTTTATTGAGCCAATAGTTAAGGAACTTCCTTTAGAATATGCAGTCGAACTCAATAAACTTATTGAACTTGAAATGGAAGGCAGCGTTGGTTAGCTAACCAAACAATTGATATGCGCAAGGTAATCAAAGCAGACGGAAAACATGAAATAATTACCATCTCAACGGAAGGGTTAACTCAAGTCATACTTGAGCTCCCAAAAAAAAACTCTTCAAAAAAGCTTGATGTTGTTTTGTCCAAAGAGGGGGCAGATGTAGAAATTCTTGGTGCTTATATTCTTGACGGCAACAATACATTGGAGCTTGTTATTAACGCAATTCACAAAGTTCCCAACACAAAATGTCTAACCCAAATTCGGGGTGTGCTGAAAGACTCCTCATATTCAAGTTTCAAGGGAATGATTAAAATTGAAAAGAACGCACAACAAACAAATTCATACCTTGATGATGACGTTTTAATTTTGGGAAAGAACGCAAGAAACGAGTCAGAGCCAACGCTTGAAATTGAAGCCGACAACGTAAAGGCCACACACGGTGCAACAACCGGCAGAATTTCAGAAGAACAGGTTTTTTATCTTACAAGCAGAGGATTAACAAAAGAACAAGCAGAAGAATTAATAGTAAAAGGATTTTTAGAACCGGTTTTAGCTAAAATAAGAGAGAGCCAAATAAGTGTAGTAGCATAAGCTTATGTCTAATTTTATTAAAATAGCAAACAAAAAGGACATTAAAGCTAATTCAATGAAGACTTTTGTTGTAAATGGCCAAAAGCTTTTAGTTGCAAATCTTAATGGTTCTTTTTACGCAATTAGCAATATCTGTACCCATGAGGAAGGTGTTTTATCTGAGGGCCAGTTGGTAAACGATTGTTGTGTGGAATGTCCTCTGCATGGTGCCAGTTTTGATCTTAAAACCGGAGCAGTTAAGGCTCTTCCCGCCACAGAAGCTGTTAAAACATATGAGGTTAGAGTAGATGGGGAAGATCTGTTGATCCCTTGCTGATTAATTGGGGTTATTTCTTACCGCTATACATGATCTCCCAAAGAATTTTATCTGGAGATTCAAACATAACCTGATAATATGTGGTCTGGTCAGAACCGAATTCTGGGCGATGTCGTGGTGTATCAAACAACAAAGATACACCCTTGTTTTTTAAATGGTAAACCGCTTTATCTACACTTGCTACCGAGTCTGTTCCAATGCCGATGTGGTTTACACCGACACTATTGTAGTTATTTTGATTTTCAGCTGTTCTTGGAAGAAACCATAAACTGCCTGTGGAACCACTTTCAAACCCCAAAATGTTTTCTGCCTCTACAATAATAGTCCAACCTAATTCCTTGAGCAGATCTTTATAAAAACTGATGTTTTTATAATCAATGTTTATTTGAATATGATTTAAATTTGATTTCATAACAGCACAATTTTAACACGGGGGAGGCGACTATTAAAATGATGTGTTTAATAACAGTCTTCTCAATAGTTGTTCATCTTGTTCGTTTTTAGAAAACTTCAGTTAGTTTAATAGTTTTACCAAAAAGACGTATAATCTTACGTGATGCTAACTTCCGAACAGACAATTAAAGACTTTCCTATTTTATCCCGTAAGATTAACGGAAAGAGGCTTGTGTATCTTGATAACGCTGCTACAACACAAAAGCCTACACGGGTACTAGAAGCTATAGAAACGTATTACAGACAGCATAATGCAAATGTGCATAGAGGTATTCATACACTTTCTGAAGAGGCTACAAAGATGTATGAGGAGGCTCGTGTCACACTGCAAAAGTTTATAAACGCCCGCCATCCTGAAGAGATAATTTTTACAAGGGGCACAACTGATAGCTTAAATTTTGTTGCTCGAACTTATGCAGAAGAGAAACTGAAGATTGCTGATACCATTCTATTTTCTGAACTTGAACACCACAGTAATCTGGTTCCCTGGCAAATTGCTGCCAAAAAAACAGGAGCAAAAATTGAAGTTTTGAAAATAGATAATGAGGGTTTTGTGGATGTTTCGTTAAAGGAGTGCAAAGAGCAGAATATAAAGCTAATAGCCATCTCTCATGCCTCAAACGTTTTTGGCACCATTCAAAATATTAAGGAAATTTCAAAGTGGGCTCATGAGAGAGGTGCTTTACTTGTGGTAGATGGTGCACAGGCTGTCCCACATATCAAGGTAGATGTGCAAAGCTTGGGATGTGATTTTTATGCTTTCTCAGGGCACAAGATGCTAGGCCCTATGGGCATTGGTGTTTTGTATATAAAAAAAGAACTTCAAGAAAGCCTTGCTCCCTATCAGTATGGTGGAGGAATGATCAGGGAGGTTGGTTTAGAAACAGCAACCTGGGACCTTTCGCCTTCTAAGTTTGAGGCTGGCACGCCAAACGTTGAGGGGGCAATAGGTCTTGCAGCTGCTTGCTCTTATCTGAACCAACAAGGCATAGAAAATGTAAGAAAACACGAGCTTGAACTTTTGGAGTATTTATCAGAAGAATTTGCAAAAGATAAAGAAGTTATAGTGTATGGCCCTAAAGAATCCGGCAAGAGAACAGGGGTTATTGCTTTCAATGTATCAAACATACATCCTCACGATCTTGCTTCTGTCTTAGATACGGAAGGTGTTGCCATAAGAAGCGGACATCACTGTACAATGCCCCTTCACAAAAAGCTTGGAGTTCCCGCTACGGCAAGAGTAAGCTTTCATATTTATAACACTAAAGATGATATAGACATTTTGCTAAAAGGAATGGAAAAAGCAAGAAAAGTTTTGTTATGACAGACACTTTATACAGAGAAGAGTTAATGGAACACTACAAACATCCGCAAAACTGGGGGAGGCTTACAAACAAGTCCGGATCTGTGAGCGAAGTTAATCCTTTGTGTGGAGATGAAATAACGGTTGATGTTTTGGTTGAGGAAGATGTGCTAAAAGACATATCTTTCACCGCACATGGCTGTGCCATAAGTATTGCCTCGGCCTCAATTTTTTTTGACAAAGTTAAAGGAAAAAAACTAGAAGATATTAAAAGCCTCCAAAAAAAAGATTTACTTGATCAAATAAATCCTAATCTTACTCTTTCAAGGATCAAATGCGCAACGCTTGGTTTCAATGCGCTAAGTAGACTTATGCTAGAGATAGAAGCACGAGGTACTCCAAAAGAAAAGGGTTTTTATGTCTGATAAGCTTATAAAAAAACCAGAAACAAAAATATCTAAAACAGATAATCTTGGTGAGGTTGTATTCAAATACCCACAGCTTGCAGAGGTTTTGCTAGATTTTGGGCTTCATTGTGTGGGCTGCTTTGCCAATTCCTTTGATACCATAGAGATGGGAGCAAAAGTTCATGGTATGACAGATGAAGAAATAGACGAGATGCTTGCAAGGCTTAATGAGGTTATGCACTCCGGAGAGTAGCGCTAACTAACAAAATCAGGGCTTCAAAAACTATTTTGAATCGGGTAGAATCGTTTGCGAAAGGTATAGAAAATTTATGACAGATGCAAAAAAGAAAATAGCCAAGGTTGTAGTTAATCGGGATCTTTGTATTGGTGCCGGGACCTGTGTTGTGGTAGCCGGAAAAACATTTGAATTAGACGGTGAAAATAAAGCTATTATTACTGATATGCATGGAGATGCTGATGAGTCCATAATGATAGCTGCTCAATCTTGTCCAACACAAGCAATAGAGCTTTTTGATGAGTTTGGGGAAAAGATCACTCAGTGAGGAAAATTGAAATCTTCCACATTTTTCAAGGCAGTAAAACTTTATTTTTGGTTTAAGGTATGAAAAGTTACGATTATTTGATTATAGGTGGTGGAGTTTCTGGGGTTACAGCGGCCGAAACTCTTAGAGAAAATGATGAGCAGGCAACAATTGCAATAGTAGATGCTGAAGCAAATACTCTCTATTCGCGTGTTCAGATTCCCCACTATATCAAGGGAGTAAAAGAAAGAAGTCAAATCTTCTTACGTTCTTCAAAAGATTATGATGATAAAAAAATAGACCTTTTACTGAAAAAGGCTGCCATAAGTGTTGACACGGAACAAAAAATTATAAAAACAAATGATGCTTCCGAATTTACTTATAAAAAACTTCTGTTAACTACCGGAGGCACTCCAAAAAAACTAAACAAACATAAAAACGAACTTTATATGCATACAATAGAAGATGCTGATGCCTTAAAAGCTGTTCTTACTGCTCCCACACTACCTGAAAGAGGAATAGTAATTGGAAGCGGTTTTATTGCCACTGAGCTGGTTGAAGCCTTTAAGCATTATGGGCTTGAAACTCACTTATGCGTTGCGGAAAAAGGCTTTTGGGCTAACTTTTTAAGCCCGGAGGTCTCTTCTATGATCACAAAACTTTTATCTGAGTCAGGAGTAATAGTTCATTATGGTGATAGGGATTTGCTCTCTCTTGATATTGACTCCTCCAACTCTGTGACAGGAGTTGGTATAGGACTGGATGTTTCAGAGACTATATTTTCCCAAGCTGGAGTAAAATTTGACGGAGGTCTTGTGACAGACGAATTTTTGAAAACTAATGTTACAGATGTGTTTGCATCAGGAGACGTTGTAAAGTTTTTCAGTAAGAAACTCAACCGTCAAGTCAAGTATGGAAACTGGAGTAACGCTTTAGTTTCAGGTAGATTTGCAGCTTTAAATATGCTTGGGTTGGACACTTCCTATGACCAACTGTCCTCCTATTCAACCTCTGCAAGGGGTGTAAGCATTGTCTTTTTGGGCTTTTCAGGAATGGATGAGAAAACCATTACTAAGACCAAAGTTTTGTCCAATAGAGAAGCCATTCAATTTTTTATAAGGGAGGGGAAGTTGGATGGTTGTATTCTTATCAATAGAGCTTTGGATAGGAAGGAATACTCAGAGATTATTGAAGCAAGACGGGATTTTAACGGGTGATTTTGAGCTTCTTTTCCAATTTAAATTTATCTTTAGGTCCTTTCAGTTTTATTAATTTTCATAGTATACTGAGGTTGGATGTCTTATCAGATAACCTCCACAAACTTTAGAGTAAGTCCGCGGACCTCTGATCTAATCCATGAAAAACTCAAAAAAATTGAGAAACATCTTGTAGATGTAAGCGAAGAGCTTAAAGATTTACGGATTGTAGTTAATAAAGCGCCGGGTTTTGGCTATTTGATAAAACTTGAACTTTGGATTCCCGGGGCGGCTTTTGTGGCAAAAGAGGGAGGTTTTAGTCTGGAGGGTGTTGTGGATGAAGCCGTAGGAGAACTGGTACGACAGATTGATAAGCACAAAGGCAGAGCCTACTCAAAAGATAAAAGGCTTCTGCGTGAATTCAAAAATTTTGTTTTCTATTCAAGACATTTAAAAGATTTGTAACTTTAAATAAGCGCGAAATATCTTAGGAGACATTCCGCGCTTCATTTACTAGATTGGATTTAGGTTATCAAAATACACGTAAGTTACTCTGACTCTGAGGCCTACTATGACTTCACCATCCCCGGCATTGTCAGGAAGCTCCGTCACAACAACTATTGCTTGATCTTTGGTTGATTGTATAACCTTAACAATAGTTCCTGAAGGCAACGAAAGATTTGCAGGAGCAAACCTTTTCAAATGCCATGCATTACAAGCTTCCTTTCCAACTCTCAGCTCAGCTCCCGTTTGCAAAACAATTCCATAAGCCATTCGTACATCTCCTTTTTACTGGCAGTTTATACCCTGAGTCTTTTATAAGCAAAGGTGTCGTTGAAAGGAACCATTGGCTGCCCTATAATGCCGTAAGTTTTGTATTGTTTTGGGGCGAGTAGCTCAGTGGTAGAGCGCCACTCTTATAAAGTGGATGTCGATGGTCCGATCCCATCCTCGCCCACCAGAGAATAAGGATTTTACTTAGCGGGTCTTTTTCTTAAGAAGAGGCTTGCTATCCAGGAGATTCCCAAGATTGTACCTAATGCCAGTATGGGGGAAGCAAGTACAATTCTTATATAGCTTATGCTATAAATAGCATTCGTCTCCACTGGAATCAGGTTTGAAGCTTGATTGGGAATAAAAATTTTTAGCACTAAGCTTGTAATCCAGATCAATGCAAGTATCCCCATGGTTATTCCCACTTGTCTAAAAACAACTTTCCACCTGGCTGTACTGCTTTTTTCTCTAAATGTATATATAAGTTCTATAAAGGGCATAAGCAGGCCGCTAAGTATATAGAATATGCCTCCCAAACCTGTTGTGGGTAACCCTACATTCATATTTAGTGCCCTTTCTGATAAACAGTTAATCTCTTTCTTAAAATCACTTCGCTGAAAACGGCTTCAAGAACAAACAGACAGTTTACTGTTCTAAGCACAAAAAAAGACGGAATGCTAGATAGTGTTAAAGCAAGCTCCTTTCTCTCGAAACCTTTAATTATTGGAGGCACCATAACAGCAGGGAGGTCTATGATGTAACCTAGAAGAAAGATAGGATTTCTAAAAATGATGGCCAATAGTGGAATAAGCAATAAATATGCCATAGATGCTACAACGGCATCCCATACCCCAATGGTAATCATTGATCTTAGGACCGGTAAATGGGAAGTGTCCCTAGAATGAAGCATTACATTTTGGATAAAACCATGCGACCATCTTTTAAGTTGTTTCTTCATAAAATCAAAATTCTCCGGCTCTATAGGGTAACACACCGCTCCCGGAACAAATCTTACCTTGTATCCTTTTGCATAAAAACTCCAGGTCAAGTCCATATCTTCCGCCATGGTCCTGGTACTCCAGCCTCCCTGCTCTTTAAGATTACTTGTTCTGTATACAGAGAAACACCCTGAAGAGATTAATGGTTTCTCATAATAATCCTGAATAGGTTTATAAAAAGTGAATGCAAACAGATATTCTATATATCTTCCCCTCTCCCACAAAGTATTTTTGTATCTTGGTATGACAGACCCGCAAGCAGCTGCAACTTCCTCATCCTCTAAAACAACTATGAGTTTTTCTATAGCATCAGGAGCTAGTATAGTGTCTGCATCAATTGCCATTGAAAACTTTGTGTCAACCTGCTGCAGTGCAAAGTTCTGTGCTCCCGCTTTGGTCCCGGTATTTTTTGGAGGTCTTAGAACACTGACTCCAAGTGATTTGGCAAGTTCGCCTGTTTCATCAGATGAAAAATCGTCCACAACAATTATTTCCCTTGGCGGAGTTGTTTGGTTTTGAATGCTTCTGATAGTATCCTCAATGGACGCCGCTTCATTATAAGCCGGGATTATTACCGTCAGATTTTCAGCCATTTCTTTTGAAGTCATAATTTAACTTTTTATATTGAATTAATACCAAACCTAAAGCTGTTATGGAAGCTGCAAAAGCTGAATGGATAAGGGAGAAGTGCCTTTTACAACCGGATTGTATTGTTTTTATACGTGCTATCATAAATTTATGTATCAGGATAGAACAGTTGTTATAGACTTTCAACAATGCCTAACTACTTCAGAAAAAATTTATATACCAACCGGAAACTTTGCTTATGAAATAGCGGGATTTGAAGGAGAAAGGTGCGTTTTAAGATTTGGTGGAAAGGTCCAAGATTACACGCTTAATGAATCACTGACTACAACATGCAAAATTCCTATAGGGCTTGGTCCTCAAGAGTTTAAAGTTAAGGAGTATGGAATAGATTTTTCCTCTATCTTTTTGTATTGCAAGGAGCCCTCCAAACCTTTTCAACCTAATTACACTTCTTTGATCCTTTTTGGGATTGTGTCCTTTTTAGCACTAGTAGTTTTGGTAACTGTTCTCATTAGTATTAGGATTAAAAAGAGTAGGAGTCTGACAGCTGATAAATAGATGGGATTGCATCTCTAAAAACCCTTTCATTTTTCTTGATTTTATATGTTGGATAACAGATTAATATAAATTTGTCGAAAGGAGTTTGTGTTTGCTTTCTTAAAGCTCGCTAAGCTCTGCTTTTTCTTCACCGTTTCTCTCAACATATTCCAGATACTTTTCAGTAGTTGAAATTCTTTTATGTCCGGCAATTTTTGACAGTAACACAATGCTAGCACCCTCTTTTAAATGGTGGGCTACAAAAGTATGCCTTAGGTCATTGACTTTAGCATTTTCTATACCGGCAAGTTTGAAATATCTATCAATGGTTGCCCTAATATTTCTTATAAGGAGGGGATTTCCGCTTTTTGTGATAAAAAGATGTTCGTTGTTAACGTCGCCTCTGATTTCAAGATAATCTTTAATAGCCTTTTGAGCTGCCGTATTAAGGGGGACTTGTCTGGTTGGATGTGTTCCAAGAAACGGAACCTTTAAAACTCCGTCTTCTCCAAAGGTGGCGTCAGTTATTTTAAGTTTTGCAAGTTCTCCAATTCTGATACCTGTTTGAAGGAGAAGCTCAACAATTGCCAAGGTTCTCTTGTCATTTTTGCAAGCGTCTCTTAAGGCTCTATATTCCACTTTTGAAAGGATTCTTGGAGCTTTAGGGTCAACCTTAGGGTGTGCCAGATCTTGCGCAGGATCATTTTCAACATGCCCTTCTACTTTTAGATACTTAAAAAAGGTTTTGGTTGAATTTGTCTTTCTGGAAATGGTTTTAGGGGTAAGGTTTTCTCCGGTTAACTTTTTCATGTACTCTTTGAGATCCTCAAGGATTACTTCGTGAACCAGGTCTCTGCCTTTCTTTAAAAGGTAGTCAGAAAGCTGTTCAACATCTTTGCTGTAGGCTATAATTGTTGCATCAGAGCGGTTATTCTTTTTTAAGTGTTCAACAAAGCTCTTGTGGGCCGTTTTTAGCGGGATCATAATCTTTCCTATAGTTGAATCAATTTACTTCTATGGGTTAGGTTATCATTTTGTTAGAACGCTGTCAATTCTAATAACTATAGGGTTTAAAAAGACTTAAGATGTTTGATTTTCTGTTAAAATTCAAGGTTGTTGTAGTGTTGGGTCTGGTGGCTTTGTCAACCTATAATATTATTAAGACTACAGGTGAAGTGTATAAGAGTAGTAAAAGAACTGATGAGCTCAAAGTGGCATTTGACCAGGCTAAAACTCAGAATGATGCTCTAAAGAAAGATTTGGAGTACAAGAACTCCGTGAATTTTATTGAGAGTGAAGCTAGAAATAAGCTAAACATGGTAAAACCGGGTGAGAAAATTGTTATTCCGTCAGAAGTTTTGGGAGTGGAAAATTCCGGGGAGCAGAACGCCTTTGACTTAAAGTTTTTGACAACAATTACCCAGGAGCCAAACTACAAGAAGTGGTTGAGGCTTTTTTTGACAAGGTAAGCTTGTTCTGCTACCATTCAGTCGGTTTTATACGGGGCTTAAAGGTCCGTTTTGGTTCTAAACTTATAACGCGGGGTGGAGGAATGGCACCTCACCAGGCTCATAATCTGGGGGTCCGGGTTCGAATCCCGGCCCCGCAACCAATAAACCTTAGACTTCACTGTTTCCTCAATTTTTTCTTTAAAGTTGGTACATGCAAATGAAGAACATTTAGCTTTTTGGTAACGGCGATGGCAGCCCTCTTTTATAGGTTTGATGCTGTCAGAGCCTGCTTTGAAGCTTAAAGTCTGACAGCATGAAGTCCTATAGGTGATCTTCTCCAGAGTAAGGCTCCTTCCTGGGAACGCAAGGAGCTTGTCCTCCCATAGACTTACAGTCTTTTTGGTTACAGATTGGACAATGGTTATGAAGATACCCGAATGTCCAGTAGAGCAATCCCGCAACCACCAAAATTACCAGCAGAAGCGGCCAATTATCTGCATGCATCATATTGACTCCTTTCTTTATCCGGAAGGTCATCCAAAGCTAAGTATCAAAATGTGGGATAAGTCTCTCCTTTGACTTATTTTTATCTTAGTTCTTTGGTAGCATGATATAATACCGCAAGTTTTTAGGCCAGCGTAGTTCAATGGTGGAACGGGGCCCTCATAAAGCCCATGTCGTAGGTTCGATTCCTACCGCTGGCACCAAAATCTGGTAGAATTGTTTTTAGGTTATGGAATTTAGCTTCCTGTCTAATCAAAATACTTCTTGTATCTGGTGGCATTAAGCCACAATTTTTGCTTTCCCTTTTTCAAAATCAAGTTTATTTGTTACTGTTTAAGAAGGAATTTCATTATATGAAAAAAAGAATTTTAACCGGAGACAATACAACAGGCCAACTTCACATTGGGCATTTTGTAGGAAGTCTTGAAAATAGGTTAAAGCTTCAGGATTCTTATGAAACTTTTGTAATTCTTGCTGATATGCATGCACTTGCCTATCCAAAGTACATTACAAACGTTCAAATAGTTAATGATTCAGTGCTTGATGTACTGAAAGATAATCTTTCAGTAGGGCTTGATCCTGAGAAAGTTGCTTTTTTTACAGAATCGGCAGTGCCTGAAATTTATGAACTTGGGATCATATTTAGCATGCTTACCTCTCATAACACTATTCTTAGAAACCCAACTATTAAAGATGAAATTAGAGATAAAAATTTAGGGGATACCTTTTCAATGGGATTTTTAAATTTCCCATTATTGATGGCCGCAGACATTTTGTGCGTCAATGCGGATCTTGTTCCGGTTGGGGAGGATCAAAGCCCACATGTGGAGTTGACTAGAGAGATTGCAAGGAAATTTAACACAACTTTTAAGGAAGTACTAAAAGAACCTCAAGGGTTGGTTGGAAGAGTAGCAAGGCTTGTTGGAACAGATGGGAACGCTAAAATGACAAAATCTTTAGACAACTGCATTTTTTTAAGCGATTCTTCAGAGGAGGTAAAAAGAAAAGTTATGAAGATGTATACAGATCCGGCACGAGTTCATGCAACCGACCCTGGGAGAGTTGAAGGCAATCCAATATTTATATATCATGATGCCTTCAATCAAGATAAGAGAGAAGTTGAGGATTTGAAGAATCGTTACAAAATTGGAAAAGTGGGGGATATTGAGGTCAAAGAAAAGCTATTCAAGGCTCTTGATGAGTTTTTGGAACCAATTAGGCAGCAAAGAGCATTTTATAATTCCAGCCCCAAAAAGGTGGAAGATATCCTTCAAGCGGGGATAAAAAAAGTAAGACTGGAAGCAAAGCAAACGTTAGATTTAGTAAAAAACGCATTGAAGCTAAATTATTAAACTTCATGATATACTGTAGCGCGTACTATGCCTAAAGATGTTAAAAAAAATCACAAACAAACTTTTTTCAAGGGAATTGGAAGTAATGGGTTGAACAAAACGCCTGAAAAGAGCATTTTCACAAACGTCTTTTTTTACCTGTTACTAGGGCTTATACTTTTAAGTGTTATTTCCCCATATATTCAGGAACAAGCAACCACGGTCAAAAAACCTATTTCAGATGTTTATAAACTTATACTTGAAGATAAGGTAACTAAAGTTACCGTACATGAAGATAAAGTTAAAGTTGATCTGAAAGATGGAAGTAGTTTTACTTCAGAAAAAGAACCATCCATAAGTTTTGATGAGATGCTTACAAATAACTCGATTGATAAAAATAAAATCTCTGAAGGAATTGAAGTCAAACAAACCATCCCCTGGGCTGCTTTTTGGATAAATGTTGCCCAAATTGCCCTCCCAATACTATTCATTTTGTTTTTATTCAGACAGGTTAGAGGTGCGGGAAACGATGTTTTTGCTTTTGGTAAATCAAAAGCAAAGCTCTTTAATAAAAACAGCCCCCAACTTAAATTTACGGACGTTGCCGGAAACGATGAGGCTAAGAGAGAGCTTGTTGAAATAGTGGATTTTCTTAAAAACCCGGGTAAATACAGGGCGCTTGGTGCCAGAGTTCCAAAAGGAGTCTTGCTGGTTGGGCCTTCTGGAGTTGGAAAAACTATGCTTGCCAAAGCGATTGCAGGTGAGGCAGGAGTACCTTTCTTTAGCGTAGCCGGCAGTGAGTTTATGGAAATGCTTGTTGGAGTGGGAAGCGCAAGAGTAAGAGATCTTTTTGATATGGCAAAAGCTGCTCAACCGGCTCTTATTTTTATTGACGAAATTGATGCGATTGGTAGGCAAAGAGGTATGGGTATTGGGGGAGGGCATGATGAGCGTGAACAGACACTCAATCAGATTTTGGTTGAGATGGATGGGTTTGATCCAAGAGTTAGCGTTATTGTTATAGCAGCTACAAATAGGCCAGATATGCTGGATCCGGCTTTAGTGCGTCCGGGAAGATTTGACAGAAGAGTTGTAATTTCTTTGCCGGATTTAAGAGAACGTGAAGAAATTATCAAAATACATATGAGAGGTAAACCGTTTGTGGATGGGGTGAATACAGAAAGACTTGCCAGAAGAACTGTTGGTTTTTCAGGTGCGGATATTGAAAATATGATAAATGAAGCGGCAATACTTGCTGCAAGTCTTGGTAAAAAGGCCGTGGATGAAAAAGATGTTGAGGAAGCAGCTCTAAAGGTTCAGCTTGGGCCGGAAAAGAAAAAACTTCAGACGGAGGAGGAGCGTAAGGTGGTTGCCTATCATGAGGCCGGACATGCCGTGGTAGCGGCTTTTACTAAAGGTATGGATCCTGTTCATAGAATTTCAATTATTTCCAGAGGCATGTCTTTAGGTTTTACTCTTTTCCCACCTACGTCCGAGCGCTTTAATGACTCTAAATCCAGGCTTTTATCTATGATCACAACTTCTCTTGGGGGCAGGTCTGCTGAAGAGCTTATGTTTGGGGACATAACTGTTGGGGCTTCAAATGATATAGAAAAGGCAACTGAGATTGCAAGAAAGATGGTAACAGAATTTGGTATGAGTGACCTTGGACCCATTTCTTATAACTCTGAGGGTTCACGCTATTGGCTTGCTATGCAAATGGGGGAGTCTAAACCATATAGTGAAGAGATGGCTTCAAAAATAGATCAGGAAGTTAGAAAGATAATAGATAAATCGCATGAGGACGCATTAAAGATTTTAACTGAACATAAAGATAAGCTTATAAAGGTAGCCCAGGAGCTAATGCTAAAAGAAACATTAGAAGCTGAAGAATTTGAAACGCTGGTTGGTATTAAGGTAACTAAACCCTTGGGTTAATTTCTCTGATGGATAGACTTTTACTTATTGACACAGCAAATTATATTCACAGAGCTTATCATGCTCTTCCAAAGTCTTTTAAATCTGAAAGTGGTAAGCCAACAAACGCGATTTATGGTTTTACCTCAATGTTAATCTCCACATTAGGTGCTTTAAAACCAACTCATGTAATAGCTGCAATTGATGATGATCAACCTACATTCAGAGATAAACTTTTTGCTCCATACAAGAAAAACAGAAAAGAAATGGATGCAGATTTGTCAGTTCAGTTTGCCCCAATAATGCAGATAATTGACTGTTTTGGAATTAAAAAGGCAAACGTGACAGGTTTTGAGGCTGACGATATGATAGGAACTCTTGCCCATAAAGCTGATGCGTTAGGCTTTGACGTAGTGCTTGTTTCAAATGATAGAGATGTGCAACAACTTTTGTCCCCTCATATAAAAGTGTTTTATCCTGATGCTTCTTCCAAAGAAGGAGGCAGCTTTTTTGGAGCAAGTGAATTTAAACAAAAGTATGGCTTTGATCCCTTACAAATAATTGAATTTAAAGCCTTGAGAGGAGATTCAAGTGATAATCTTCCCGGGGTTTTGGGTATTGGGGAAAAAACAGCTACAGAGCTTATCAAAAAGTATGGAACTATTGAAAACTTATACAAAAATATTGATGAGTTAAAGCCGGAAAGCCTTAAAAGAAAATTGCTACAGGACAAGGAAATGGCGTTTTTATGCAAAAAGCTTGCTACCATTGCTCTTGATGCCCCGGTTGAGTTCTTGCCTACAGAATGTAAGATTAGAGCTATAGATAAGTTAGAAGTTGCTAAAGAGCTTAAGAAATACAATTTTAAGTCTCTTATTGGAAGGTTAGGTTTTGAGCTAAAAGAGGATGGCTCGGTAGAGATTAAGTCGGATAAAAAGCTTCTTGAAAAAGATGATAGCCAGCTAAGCCTATTGTAATTTATAAAAGCTGCAAGACACATACTGATTTACTTAAGGTATTTCTTGCAATCTTCTTTGTTTTTGACAAAAAGTTCCCAGTTATCAAGGCAAGCTAAGTAATTATCCTGTTTTAACGTATTAGTTTTTTCTTTTGCGCTGTTATTAATTTTTTCTGAGAGTTTGTTGATCTCTGAAATAAGCGTCTCATAGCGTTTAATTTTAAGTTCGTCCTGTGGGGTCAGCCATTCCAGATTTATGATCTTATCCAGGACTCCTTTTGAAATTTCAACGGCCTCCTCAAACAAAGTTATAAGTTCTTTCAAATCCAACTCATTGTAGAAATCGTTCCCTTGTAAGCCCTTCCACCTTTGAGAGTTTTCTAAGGCTGATTTATAAGCACTTTCCCAACTCTCCAGGGTTGCCTTGTTATATACTGGAGGAATAAAGCCGCCAAAATGTAAAACTATTATCTGGGTTGGACACCCGTTTAAGTTCTTGTTTACGGTAGCCACACCAATATCTTCATAATCTTTGCTAAAGATAAGCTCTTTGAGTTCTTTGAATTCGAGTCTTAATTCTAGCAGTTCGTCCGAATCAAGATAACCTTGTATCACGTCCTCCGCAGCCAAAACATTTGAGTAACCGCTTCTCTCCATTTCTTTAAGAAATAGCTTATTTCCTTTTTGATCTCTGGATAAAAAATTATTGTTTGTGATTATATAATCTCCTCTAAGATATGCGGATTTGTTAAGAAGCTCATTTAGTTTAAGTGGTTTTAAACCCTCCTTTAGTCTGAGTTCATTTGCTTTTGTAACAAAGTCGGAAGCTACAAGAGTTGGTTTAAGAGTTTTATCTTCTTCAACTCCTGAAAATCTATATTTTGTTTTCAAATCAGCCTGCTTATCAAAAGGCAAAATAAAGCCAATCTCACTTTTTGCTATGAACCCGAGTTCTGATCTTGAATCAAGGCTTAATTTTCTATTATCGCCAAGTACAAAATACATATCTTTTGGTATGGTTGTTTTTTTACATTCTAAAAACCCTTCATTTCCAAAAGTTGACCGATCCTTATTTGTATAAGCTTCTTTAAGTTTGTGTCCATTTCTTATAACATAGCCGTCTATAAGTTCAATTTCATCCCCCGGAAGTCCTATAACCCTTTTGATGAAATGCTCGTCATTTTTGGTGAAAGAAACTAGATCCCCAAATCCTATTTTTGGTTTTTCAAATTCAAGATCTTTGTATTTTAACCTTAGTGCAAGATACAGTTTTGGAGTGACTCTGTGGGGATTTTCCTGTGCAGCCTCTTCCTTTGATTCAGGACCTCCCTGCTTGTTGTCCCAGTAAAGTGTTGGGTACATAGAGCCCGTCCCAACAAGGCTTATTTCAATAGGTTTACCAAGTACTGCAAATGCCAGGCTGTTTTTGGGAATTCCGGCTTTGTAAAGAATTAGGCCAACGCAAGCGAATAAAAGAAGAGTTAGAAAGAGCTTTATTAAGGCTTTAAAAAACTTCATATAAGTATTATAAGTTAAATTTATTTGTTATAGTTTGGGATATGTCAGTTGCCCATTTTAAGGAGTTGTCCTTGGAAGTAACACACATTTTAAGAAGCTCCTATAAAAACCCTAAAACCGAACTTAACTTTGACAATCCATATCAGCTTGTGTGTGCAGTGATTATGGCCGCAATGTGTACAGATAAACTTGTAAACAAAGTAACACCAAACTTTTTCAAAAGATTTCCAACCCCGGAAAGCCTGGCAGAGGCGGATATTGAAGACATAAAAAGTTATATCAAAAGCGTGAACTTTTTTAATAATAAGGCCAAATCTTTAAGCTTAATGGCTAAAACTCTTGTGGGCGACTTTAGTAGCGTTGTTCCAAATAGTATGGAAAAGCTTTTGAAGCTTCCCGGAATTGCCAGAAAATCCTCAAATGTGATTTTAAACGAGGTTTTTGACAAGGCGGAGGGTTTTGTTGTTGATACACATATATCAAGAGTTTCGCAACGACTTGGTCTAACCAAAGAGAAGAACCCTGTAAAAATAGAGAAGGATTTAATGCTTGTTTTTCATCAAAAAGACTGGAGATTTCTAAGTTCGGCTCTTGTGTTGCTAGGTAGATATATTTGTGTAGCAAGAAGACCCAAATGCCAAGACTGCCCATTAAATCAAATTTGTCCTTCAGCTTTTAAAAATTAACAGTAAAATTTGGTGAGGTAAAATCCTTAAAAGCTAATTGGAATTTAGTATTTCCAAAATTTGGTTCTCAAGGTCATTTATTGACTTCAATTTCATTTTTTTTCCGTTTAAGTAGAATGTTGGGGTTGAATCAACGCCAAGTTTGGTACCAAGTGCAACGTCTGCCTTCACTTTTGAAGCGTATTTTCCTAAGTCCAAATCACTATTAAACCGCTCTTCATTTAAACCAAGCTCTCTTGCGTAACTTTTAAGGTCCTCAACTGTGAGTTTTTCCTGGTTTTCAAACAAGATGTCATGATACTCAAAGAACTTGCCCTGTGCTCCAGCAGCTTCGGCCGCCTCGGAAGCTTTTTGAGCATATTGGTGCTGTGGAAGAGGGTAGTGTTTGTATGCAACTCTTAATTTTCCTTCATACTTTTTTTCTAGACTTTTAATAATAGGGTAAAAGAGTTTGCAGGCTGGACATTGAAAGTCAGAGAATTCAACAAGAGTGGCAGAAGCGCTCGCTTCTCCTTTGACATAGGTGCCCTCAGTAAGAAGTTCTTCAGACTTAACCTCTGTTTGTCCCTCTTGGGTTTTCTCTTGTTTTGAGGCTAAATAAAGAATACCCACAAAAGAGAGCACTGTTAGTGCAACTATTATTATTACCGGAGCATTGTCTTTCAGAACTCGCATTGACTGTATCTTACCAACTCCCTAGAATTAACTCAATGTCAGACCCTAAGAAAATTTTACTTGTAGAGGACGAAGCTTTTATCCGCGAGCTTTATTCGCTTTTTTTGAAGGAGGATGGCTATATTGTTGAAGAGGCATCTGATGGGCATGATGCTGTGGAAAAGTATAAGTCCAAGCATTATGACCTTGTACTTTTAGATATCTTGTTGCCTGAGAAAGACGGTATGGTGGTTTTGGACGAGATGAGGGGTATTGATAATAGCGTTCCTGTGGTTATGCTTACAAATTTAGCCCAGGATGAACTTGTTAAAAAAGCCTTTGATCTTGGTGCTACAGGGTATTTGCTTAAGGCCCGTATTTCCAAAAAAGAGTTACTCGCGGAAGTAAAAGTCTTTGTGGAGCCCTCCGTTGTACAAAACACAGGTGCCTGATGCCAGAGTGGGTTAAACTTCATGTTCTTTTGATCTTCTGACAATTTAATGTTACTTTACACATATTCTGAAAGGAGAGTTTAGATAATGACAGTACAAAAAGGCAAAGTGCTAGCTTTCTGCATAGCGCTAATTGTTGTTGGGGTTATTTTTCTGGTTGCTGCAGAAGATAACCGTATAACTGCAAGGAGGCTACTTGCTACAGGAATCAGGGTTCAAGCTGAGGTTGTGGATTACATACCCTATGGCTTTAGAACCACTTTTCAAGTTCCTGTGGTTACCTATGAAGTTGAAGGGGTTGAAAGAAGGGCAGAGCTTCACATTCGCAACAGGCTTCCAAGGATTGGGGAGAAGATTTTTGTATTCTATGATCCCCTGGATCCGCTTACCATAATGGAGGTTGGCGACTATACTAGTTCCTCTAGCGTGTGGGACCTATTAGGAGTTCTCTGTCTTCTGCTTGCGGCAGGTTTCATTTATGTTTACTGGAAGGTGTATTAAGAAAGAAGACCTCTAACACGAATTACACGGGCGGGCTTTGCAAAACAATGTCCGCCTTTTTCAACTATTTTCTTTTAGGTATTCTCTAATCATTAAGGCAGCAACGGCGCCCTCACCTACGGCTGAGGCTATCTGAAGAGTCGATCCTGATCTACAGTCACCTGATGCAAAAACCCCCTTGATAGTAGTCATCAATAGCTTATCTGTTTTAATAAATCCTCTGTCATCAAGTTCCACTCCGGAAGCTTTCAAGAATTCGGTGTTAGGCCTTAAACCAATAAAAACAAAAATTCCGTCAGTTTTATAAATTTCTTCCCTGTTAGTTACCCTGTTTGTTGCATGGAATACCATTTTGTTATCAACTTTTTCAAGCTTTGTTGTTGCTAAGTTGTAATGAATATCAAACTTGGGATCGGTTGTAACTTTCTCAACCATGAAGTCGCTACCTGTAAGTTTATCTCCCCAAACAATAAGCGTAACTTTGTTTACAAATCTTGTTAAGAATAGGCCTTCCTGCATTGCTGAATTGCCGCCACCAACCACAATTACTTCTTTATTTCTATAAAACGGCCCATCGCAAGTTGCGCAGAAATGAATTCCGCGTCCTATAAGCTCATCCTCCCCTGGAACCTTGAGTTTTTTGTATTCGGTTCCCAGGGACAAAAGAACGGTTTGGGCGTGAAACGGGCCTTCTGTTGTTTCAACAGTTTTATATTTTCCGCTATCAATGATTTTGGTAACCTCAATTCCGGTTCTAATTTTTGCACCAAACTCTTCTGCCTGTTTAGCCATCTTTTGGGACAAATCCAAGCCTGAAACTCCTTCAGGAAAGCCGGGATAGTTTTCTATCCTATCTGTGACTGCAGCTTGTCCACCAAGTGCTTTTTTTTCAAAGATTTCGGTTTCCACGCCCTCCCGCGTTGTATAAATTGCGGCAGTTAGACCGGAAGGTCCCCCCCCAACCACTATTAAATCGCAGTAATGAGTCTTGTTTTCTTCTTTGAGTTTAAGTTTTTGAAGTAGAACAGAGTTTGAAGGATTAGTTAAAATATCCCCGTCAATCTCAAAAGTAGGAACTACAGATAATCCCTTGTTAAGTTCAATAACTTTTTGAGCAGCGTTTTTGTTTTGCTCAATATCTATATACTTATAGGAAACTTTATGTTGACCCAGTAGGCTCTTTACTCTTTTACAATCAACACACCAGGTTGCCCCATACATTATTATGTTCATATATTTGATTCTCCTAGCACTTTTCCTATTATAAATCCTACAATAGCAGAGGCAATCCCGATAGCCGTAATTTTAAGCCCGGATGAAAAAGGGTTGCCAAGTGTAAGCTTTGCCTTAGTAAACCCCAAAATAAAAAGAAAAAGAGCGGATATAATAATGGAGTAGACCATAGAGCTTTGTGGGGTTCTTAAGATAAAATAAGGCAGAAGTGGAACAATTGAGCCAAGTAAAGAGGAAGTTCCAACAATAAAAGCGGAAGCAAGAGGTTTTTCAAAACCATCTTTTTGCTCTCGTCTTTCTTCAGTCATCATAAATTTGGTCCAGGTGTCTTTATTTGAAGTAATTTTATAGGTAGCTTCCCTCAGTAAATTTCCTTCAAAACCCCATTTTCTAAAGACCTGTTCTACATCACGTAAGCCTTCCTGAGGTGTTGTTTCTACTTCTTTTTCCTCTTCTTTAAGGTCTGAAAGGTATTTGCTCATGCTTGCTTCTGTTGAGGTATAAGCAACGGCGGCCATAGAAATACTTTCAGCAAAAGTTGCAGCAAGTCCTGAAACCATGATGATTTTTAGATCTGACGTGGCTGCCGAAACACCAAGAACAACTCCAAGAACATTCACAAGGCCATCCTGTCCGCCAAGAATGATATCCCTAAGACTTGATTTCAAGTTGGGCATACTTTTGTTAAGCCGACTTCATTTTTACGTCTTTATTTACGGTATTTTCCGGAAGCTTTTTATCCAGCAACACGCTCATCAAGCCTTGTGAAGCTAGTCTTGCCATTTCTATTCTGGCCTCATGAGTTGCGCTTGCAATGTGTGGTGTCACAACAATATTGTCCAACTGGGCAAGACCCTCTGCAATTTTTGGTTCAAATTCAAATACATCAATTCCGGCTCCCTCAATCCATTTCTCTTTTAGAGCCCTTACAAGAGCGTATTCATCAACAACAGGGCCTCTTGACGTGTTTACTAACACAGCTGTTGGCTTCATTTTTTTGAATTCTCTTTCACCAATAAGATGGTGCGTTGAGGGCAGAAGGGGGACATGAACAGAAATAAAATCAGACTTTTCCAGCAAGTCATCAAGCGCGCAGTACAGAGCTTTAAATTCATTTTCAAATTTGTCATCTCTTGACACATCGTAATAAAGAATTTTCATGTCAAACCCGTTGGCACAAATTTTTGCAACATAATGACCAATTCTTCCAAGACCAATTATACCCAAAGTCTTTCCATAAATTTTGGGACCTAGCAAAAACATTGGTTCCCAGTATTTATAATTGCCCCCGCGCATGAACTTATCTCCTTCTACAATTCTTCTTGCTGATGAAAGCATTAAAGCTATAGCGTGTTCCGCAACTGCCTCAGTTAAAACTCCGGGCGTGTTTGTAACAACTATGCCTTTGGCAGTACAAGCTGCAAGATCAATGTTGTCAAAGCCTACAGCATAATTTGAAACTACTTTAAGTTGCGATCCCGCAGCTTCCAAAACGTCTTCAGAGATCTTATCTGTTAAAAGAGAGAGTATTGCATCAGCGCCTTTAACAAACTCCAGTAATTGTTCATGTGACATGGGAGGTCCATAGTGCACACTAACAGCATCCCCAAACTGTTTTTTTAGAGCCTCAATGCCATTGGCGGGAATTTCTCTGGTTACAACAACTTTCATGCTTCAATACTAGCACCTGTTTGTATGGGAGGCTATATTTTTGTTATAGTTTTGAGTGTGAAGAAGGTTACCAAACCTGGGTTGTTTTTGATTGTTGTTTTTCTTGGTGCTATTACGGCCCTTTTGTACTTGCAGGTTTTTGATAAATCGCAAGTTAGTAATAGCTTATCAAAGTCTGTTGATACAAATGATACAAAGGCTACTCTTGGAAACCCACCCGACATTAAATATGCGGATTATGAACCCCCGCCGTTTCCTGGAATGGATACTTCCTTTTCTGGGGGAACAATCAAAGGTAAGCTTTGTTATCCTAGTGAAGGCGTTCCTCCTCTTGATATTTATGTAAAAAATATGGAAGATGGAGCAGTTTTAACCCTATCAACAAAAGCAAATCAAGGTACATACCTGGTAGAAAAAGTTCCTGTGGGTTTGTATGTGATTTTTGCCTATCCTAAAAACTCCAACTTTGGGGGGTTATATTCTCCTGCAGTAGCTTGTGGGCTTTCAGTTGACTGTACAGATCACTCTCCAAGTATTGTTAAAGTTGAGGAGGGTAAAACAGTGGAGAATATTGACATATGCGATTGGTATGGTAACAAGGTCCCATCGAGACCTTAGAGTTTAAAGGAGGTACTATGAAATATCTAACAGAGGATATGCATCATGCAACACTGCCGGATAGCGACTCCGCGGAGTTTATTTGTCCAAAATGCGGATTAATTTCTCAGGAAGATGTGATTTTCCTCTGTAACCAATGTGAGAACTCAGAGCTTGTGTTTCAAAATGGGATGTATATGTGCCCCAGCTGTCTGAAGGAGGGGGAGAATTTTCAGTGTATGAAATGTGATTCCAAAGAAGTTAAGATGAGACTCAAGAAAGAAAAGACAAAAGCTCCTGAAGCAACACCTCTTTAGGCTTTGTTAGCAGAACCAAACAAACTAATTTTTGCTTCCACAACGTCTTGCACAGCCTTTATTACCTCCGGCATGATTTTATAAATTGCTACTTCCTCTGTTGAATTTATGACTTTTTTCAGGGCATCTCTAAAAGCAACTCTTAGCTCGGAATTTACGTTTATTTTTACAATACCATGCGATATGGCGCTTTTAATATCTTCATCAGGAATTCCGGAACCTCCATGAAGAGATAAAAATTTGTCAGGAAGGGCTTCTTTTATCCTTCCTAAAAGAGCTATATCTATTCTCTTTGCATTTGCATAAAGACCATGGGCGTTGCCAATAAATGAGGCAAATGTATCTACTAAAGTTTCATCAACAAACTTTCTGGCGCTTACAGGGTTTGAATACAATTCTTTTTTTTGAACTCCGGTGACATTTTCCTGTCTGTGATCGGCTGAGCTTCCTTGAATGTGATCAATCTCCCCCTCAACCGGTATGTTCTTGCTATGTGCAACCTCAACAATTCTTTTTGTAATTTCAACGTTTTTTTCATAGGACAGTTTGCTTCCATCAAAGTGAATGTAGTCAAATCCGGCTTCAATTGCTTCAATACAGCCCTGCAAGTCTCCGGCATGGTCCAGATTTAGTATTATTGGCAAGTTATACTCTTCCCTGTAAATTTTTATTAGTGCTACCACTTCCCTTTTTCCAATAAAGTTGACCTCACCGTCTGATGCCTCAATGATTACAGGCGCTCTTAATTTATGGGCGGCCTGAACAATTGCTTTAAGAGTTTCCAGATTAGCGGCATTAAAAGCTCCTATTGCATACTTTCCATCTTTGGCTTTCCTAAATATTTCATATGTCTCCATATGCTTTAGTTTAACATTCTGCTAGTTGTGATTAAAGTAAGTTAGTCGGGGTAAAAACAGGATTGGATTTTAAAATTTCTTCAATCTGCTCTTTTGTTTGCAAGCCGTCCTGAGGACCTATCTTTTGGATCTTTCCTGCGGAATTTAATGTACCCCATTTCATTGCCTCTTCAACACTTCTGCCATAAAAAAGCGCGGCAATGAAACCTGTTGCAAAAGCATCGCCAACACCTGTTCTATCTACTATTGGAACATCGTATAAACCAAGTTGATAAAATTTATTTCCATCATAGACTGTTGAACCATTTGGCCCATCGCTGATGGATGTTATTTTTGCTTGGAGATCACGTAATTTCAAATGTAAGTTTCTAATGGGCACATTTTCTTTAAGGTCTATTCCTAAAAGTCTTTTTGCTTCTTCTTTATTTACAAATAAAACGTCTGTTCTTGCTATTACATCTTTAATGGCTGTAAGGCCGGCTTTTAAGTGATAAGTTGCGGGATTAAATCCAAGCTTTATTGATGGGTTGGCTTTTAAATACACCACAAGTTCTGCCTGAAAATGGTCAAAGCCTTGTGATAAAGAAGTGTAGTAGATCCATTTTGGAGGCGTGTCAATAAGAGGCATTTTGTAGTTTCTAGGTGCATGGTAAACAAAGATTGTTCTTTCCCCCCCATAAGAAATTACGGCGTGTAAATTGGTGGTTCCGTTTTTATCTAAGTTGACAAAATCAAGGCCCACCCCCTCTTTTTTAAAAGTATCCACAATCATTTTTCCGTTGTTGTCATTGCCAATCTCAGTGTAGATTGCAGTTTTCAAGCCAAGTCTTGCAGACCCAACTGCGTTATTGCAGGCATTACCCGCCGTACAAAGGAAAAACTTATCCACGGGAACTTTATCAGCATAACTTACACAAAACCTACAATCGTCCTTGTTTAAATTGCACAAAACCTCAGCCTCGCTTATGAACATGAAGGCGTCAACTACACTGTCACCTACAGATATGAGATCATACATACTCTATTTTCCTAAAAGATTCCTAACAGCAATCTTAATGTGATTACTACTCATGCCATATTTTTCTAAAAGCTCGTTGGGTTGGCCTGACTCACCAAAAGTGTCAGGCATTCCTATTCTTTTGATTTTGACAGGGTGCTCCTCTGAAAGAAGTTCTGAAATTGCGGAGCCAAGCCCTCCTGTTATCTGATGCTCCTCCACTGTTATCACGGCGTTAGTTTTTTTAGCGGAGGTAATGATAGTATGACTGTCAAGAGGCTTAATACTTGGGCAATTCACAACCTCACAGCTGATATTTTTGTCAATGTGCAGTTCATTAGCAGCTTTTAAAGCCTCATATACAAGTGGTCCACAGGCAATTATTGTTAAAGCATTTCCCTCTCTTAAAACCTGAGCTTTACCAATCTCAAAAGGGGTTTCATCTGTTGTAAAAACTGGGGTTTTTTCTCTGGCTAGTCTTATATAAACCGGTCCTTTGTGTTTAGCTGCTGCAAGAGTTGCTTTTCTTGCCTCAACAGAATCGCAAGGCGCTAGAACTACCAAGTTAGGGAGAACACGAGTGATTGCCATATCTTCCAGTCCCTGGTGTGTTGCTCCATCCGGACCAACGGAAATTCCCGCATGTGCGCCTATTATCTTAACATTTGCCTTTGAATAGCAGACAGACACTCTTAGTTGATCCCAATTTCGGCCCGGCATAAAAACAGCATAAGAGGTCAAAAAGGGAACTTTACCGCAGATTGCCAGTCCTGCAGATATGCCCATCATGTTTTGCTCGGCAACTCCTACCTCAAAAAACCTATCTGGGAATTTCTTAGCAAAGCCATCAAGCCTTGTTGATTCAGTCAGATCTCCGGAAAGAGCTACTACATTTGGATCTTCCTCACCAGCTATTAGTAAACCTTCCCCAAAACCGTCTCGATTGGGAAGTTGTTTAATATCTGGGCTGAACAAACTTTCTACTAGATTCATATACTGTTTTAGTTACACTCCTTTGTATAAGTTCTAACCTGAAACTCAATTGTAAGATCAGTCTTATCCAGTAGCACCAGATCCACAGGCAGATTAAGCTCTTCAGTATTTATACAGGTGTCTCCGGGCTCAGTATCTCTGATTTCCACAACAAGGTCATCCTTGTCCTGTACTATTTTCTTGATTCGTGTCTCATAACCCCCGCCTTGTCTGGTTTTGGAGGTAACAAGAAGAGCCATTTTTCTCTCAAAGTTTATTTTAGGAAATTTTATTTCACCGTTTTTGTCTATGGCAGCTAAGGCTTCTTTTAACTTTTGCTCGTCAGTTATCACAAGCCTTGTTTTGTTTACATCCTCATTTACCTTTATCACTTTTGGAAAGCCCTCAACATGGGAGTATTCAATGGAGTTATCGTTTTCTTTAAAAAGCTTTAACCCAAGTTTTGGGCCAAAAAACTTTAAACCTATAAGTAGTGCAATAATCCCAAGAATTACAAATATTAAAATATTCCCGCTGTTATGTTTAGTTTTTTGTGTCATAGTCAAAGCCTCCTTTTTAAAAAATTACTGATGCTCGCTTGCAATTTTACCCTGTAATGTTCTTAACTCATCAAGAGCCTTTTCAGCTTCCCCGGGCTTAAACGTTTTGGAGTGCCACTCAAATTTATATTCCATAAAGTCAACACCTTTTCCGGCAATTGTGTGTGCAATAATAACAGTGGGGCGCTCATAAATTGCTTTTGCGTGGTTACATGAGGCTATTATTTCATCAAAATTATGCCCGTCAATTTCCAGAACATACCAATTAAAAGCCTCTAGTTTATCTCTTAGGGGTTCTATGGGCATAATGTTTTCTGTAAAACCGTCTATTTGAATATTATTCCTGTCAATAATCCATGTCAGGTTATTCAGTCTTTTATTTCCCGCAAACATAGCTGCTTCCCAGATCTGACCTTCTTGAATTTCTGCGTCTGAGCCAAGACAGTAGATTCTGGCGTGGTTAAGCCCGTCCATTCTATAAGCAAGAGCCATGCCAATAGCTTGTGATAACCCTTGACCCAGAGGACCCGCCGACGCATCTATTCCCGGGGGTTCATAAATATGGGGGTGACCCTGCAGCCTTGTGCCAAGCTTTCTCAAAGTTGAGAGTTCGCTTAGTGGGAGGAAACCTCTATGAGCCAGTGTTGCGTACCAGACCGGACAAATATGTCCGTTTGAGAGCATCACTCGGTCTCTATCTGCTTTAAGAGGGTTTTCCGGATCAATATTTAAAATGTGAAAGTATAAGGCTGTAAAAACATCAGCCATATCTAAAGGCCCTGCAACATGCCCCGATTTTGCTTCAACAAGCATTTTTATAACAGACTGGCGAATTTCATCTGCTGTTTTTTCAAGGTTAAGAGTAAGATTGCTTTGTTCGGACATTAAGCAAAGTATAAAAGAAAGAAGCTTGAAACTCAATAATTGTTATTGTGGAACTGGAAACGGGGATTCAAGACTTTCCAGATCTTTGACAAAATGCAAAACTTCTTCAGAACTGGTAGCAATTTTATAAAGTTTGAATTCATCCGGCCTCATATACATATGAGTTTTGAAGGCCTCAATAATGTCTTTCCAGAAATTTCCGTAAAGAAGCATTGGTTTATTGTGCCCTTCATGAATTCTTGACACGGCCCAACTCATGCCAAACTCGCTGATTGTTCCCGTTCCCCCTTTAAAAACCATGTGGACATCGCCAAGCTGCAGAAGTCTTTTAGTCCTATCAAAATAGTCCCCGCCGCAGTCTACCTCCTCATCAAAGTTATTGTCTGGATCCCGCCCCTCAAAGTGAGGGTGGTGATACTTTGGGTGCATAGTAACTCCAATCACTTTCCCGCCGCCTTCGTGAGCCCCTTCTGTTGCTGCCCTCATTACCCCGGGGCCACCCCCATTGCAAATTTTGTAGCCGCTCAGAGCAAGAGCCTTACAGACTGTAAAAGTCTCTTTATAAACAGCCTCATCTTCTTTCCATTCAGCACCTCCTAAAATTGTGATTGTTTTGATTATCATAAATTTTTGCAAAGCAGCTCTAACTCCTTTATGTTTTCCAAAGGATTTCTGTCATTACCAAAAACTGCACTATTGACTTCAAGAAGTGTAGCACCGGATTTTACAACTTCAAGAATATTTTCTTTGTGTATTCCTCCGTCTACCTCTATTGGTATATCAGGATACATCAGACTAAATTCTTTGATCTTTTCAAGAACTTTAGGCAGGAGCTTATCTCCTGAGAAGCCCGGGTGAATGGTCATAAACTGAACACAACCGCATATTTCCAAGAAGGGTTCAATTTCATAAAGCATAGTTTCAGGGTTAACTGCCAGGCCTGTTTCAAAACCTCTGTCTCTTATTTCTTCCAATACATCTCTTTCAAAAAGACTTGCCTCAACATGAACTAGTACCTTATTAACAGGTATAAGTTTTGTGGGAAGAAATCTTCTTGGATTTTGAACCATTAGATGAAGCTCAAGAGGAGTTTTTGAGACAACATTTTCAATTTCCTTAATATTGGTATAAGTGGTATTTTGTGTGAAAGAGCCATCTTCAACATCTATTTGGATTTTGTAAGCATAACTATCAACCATTGCAATACGCTTCTTAATGGTTTCCAGGTCACTTACTAAAATCCCGGGAATTATTTTAACTTTTTTCTCCTCAATAGAACTTTGCACTTCAGCTTTCCTTCTCTAACTTCTTTATTTCTTCTATACGTCTTTCAAAGCGCTCTTCTTGTGAGAAGGGTGTTGTTAACCAAGTATCAATAATTCTCAAAGCATCCTCATGGCTTAAGTAATCAGCAGGAAGAGCGAGCATATTTGTGTCATCATCTTTTCTAGTTGAAGCAGCATGTTTTTGATTGAATGACAGCGCACATCTTATCCCGTCTATTTTATTGGCTGCAATTGAAACTCCCACACCATTTCTGCAAATGACAATGCCTTTGGAGTTAACATCTTTTGAAACTTCTTCTGCTACAGGTTTTGTGAAAATAGGAAAATCGTCAGTTGGATTTAACTCTTTGGGACCTAAATCTATAATGTCATAGCCTTTGTTTCTAAGATATTTAAAAATTAAATTCTTAAGATTAAAACCGCCGTGGTCGGAAGAGATGTAAACTTTCATATTAGTTATAATACAAAGCTTTTAAGCTTCTTTCAAAGAAGTTGCTAACAGGAAAGCACTTGTTGCAAGTAAGGCTGATATTACACACCAAAAACAAATAGCCTTGATTACAAATACTTCAATTCCGGTTAAGTATACTGAGAATAATAGGCCAAGCAGCGTCCAGGATTTAAGTATTTTTGTATTTTGGTAGTAAGCCAAAATGAAAAGGATAAGATAGAAAGAAACTCCCAAGAAAGCAATAGGAATCCCCAGAAAGTTTGCATAAGGGCTTGCCTGAACTACTTCACAACTTCCAAACCCACAAACAATAGGAGAATTGGTCAACTTCACAAAAGTTAAGTACAAGGAAACTACAAGTCCTAATACTGCTATTAAAAGAGTAGCAAGCTGTCTTTTATCAGTCATTTACTTTAAAGCTTCTTCAATGGCAGCTTTAATTGTTTCATAAGGTTGTGCTCCAACTATAGTCTTGCCGTTAATAAATAGAGTTGGTGTTCCACTAACTCCGGAAGCACTGCCATCATTCGAATCTTTTTGAACCTCGTCCTTATATTTTTCACTAGAAACACAATTATTAAAGCTTCCAACATTCATGCCAAGACTTTGTGCATACTCACCAAATTTTGACTTCGCATCATCTTTTGGAAGGGGAGACCAATCGTCCTGTTTTGTAAAGAGCATATCATGGAAATTCCAAAATTTTCCCTGTTCGTCTGCACATTCCCCAGCTATAGCAGAAATTTCAGCGTTGGGATGAAAGGAAAGAGGAAAATCTCTAAACACCAATCTTGCTTTTCCCGTATCTATATAGTCTTTTTTAATGTTCACCACCGCCGCATCAAAAAGTCTTTTACAAAAAGGACATTGGAAGTCAGAAAATTCAATAATAGTGACTTTGGCATCTTTGTTTCCAAGAATAGGGTCATCATCAATAGTTGCCGGTACAGTAGGTGTGTTTTCACCCACATTTACCGTATCAGTGGGAGCAATCACGTTTTGTTTTTCAGTGGTAGCCTTCTTCAAAGTTGGAAGCTCCACGCTTCCCTTGATTATTACAGCGTGTAAAATAATTGAGGCCGATAGTAAAACCCCTACAGCAAAAATGGCATTAGGTAGCTTTAATTCTCTTTGTTCCATAAGCTTTCTTTCTAAATCTTCTATACAAAAGGGCTATAAGTGATAAACCTGCAAATCCAATAGATAATACTTGAACTACATTGAAAGCTCCTATCTCAAAATGAACTATCCTAAGCCCTTCAAGGAAGTATCGTAATAACCCGTAGTAGGAAACATACATTAAAAATAAATCACCGTCAATAAAATTTGTGTTTTTTAAGAGTACTTTATGCTTAACTGAATAGATAAAAAAGAAAAGCAATAAACAAGCCAACGATTCATATAAAAATAATGGATGAAAGAAATTTTCTCCAAGATACTCTATGGGCCTATTTTGAATTGGAATATAAACTTTCCAGGGGAGGTTAGTAGGTTTTCCATAAAGTTCGTTATTAAAGTAGTTTGCCCATCTCCCAATAAATTGTGCTAAGGGAAGACCATAAGCTACAATGTCCAATATTTTTAAAACTTTCTGAAAGGTGTATCTGTTGAGTATTGAAAAGACTACTAAACCTAAAAGACCGCCAACTACGGCCCCAAATATCCCAAGCCCGCCATTCCAAAGCTCAAAGATTAACTTGTAATCGCCACTATATATCTCCCAATAGTCAATTACATGGAAAATTCTGGCACCTACTATCCCAAAAACTATCATTATCAGGGTTAAATCCCACATTTCTTCAGGATTTTTATCAATTTCCTGCCAGTCTTTTTCACAAAGCCAAAGACTTATAAGTATTCCTAGTGTGACTACAATTCCATACATACATTTTTACAGTTTTGGCAGTAAGTTTAGGACAGAAGGGCAAGAATGAAGACAATGCTCCCGCAAAGTGCGTAAAGATAGATATTTTGAGCTTTTTTTGAGGGGCATTCTTTGAAAAGCCAAAACCAACTTGCTGCGCTTCCCTTTTGTGAAAAGTCTTCAAACATCTGATAAACCGACTCAATGAAGGCTGAGAGCACAAAGGCCAGGCTGAAAGAGTTTTCAAGAGTCATTATCACGTATAAAGACAGCATAAACAGAACAATCTGAAATACAACGCTTCTTGTCATGCTCCCATCAACATTTTGTCTGTTTGTTCTGATATATGCTAACGCTCCGGCGTAATTTTTTTGGCCCATCAAGGCTCTTAAGCCTTGAGAAAACTCCTCTGTAGGGTTTGTGACATAAGAGTAGGTGAAAAACTCAGCGTCAAGAATAAAAGTCCCCACAAATACCCCAAAAACAATTCCAAGTATACTAAGCACGTCTTTTTGAGGAGAAAGAAGAATCAGCACACCCGCTAAAGTGGAAGATATAACAAAATTTACCTTATATGTAGTCAAAATCTTTTTGAAAAGACTCATCTACTACTAAGAATAGCACTTATTTGAAAAAAGTTAATACCTATATTGGGCTAGTTCACAGGTTTATTCTTTATTTTTCCATCTTTCAAAGTTTTGAGTTTCCACATAAAGAGCCTGGCCTTGCTGCCGCTTTTTAATTTTTCCACCCCCCTTATAAACTCTCTTGCTATTTCAAGGAGCCTTCTATCAACAGTTTTAGCATATTTGATATACAGTGCTCTGTGTTTTAGGTCGCCCAGCTCTTCAGCCAAAGCATTTCCATAGGCTTGATGTTCAAAGCTATTTCTATAATTACGATTTATTCCCTTCTCTTCAAGAATTTGTTTTATACTTTTCATGACAGTTTTGGCTTAATCCTGTTTTTTTGAAGTTCAAAAAGCCTTTTCAATTCCAAAGGCCCGGTAGTATCTTCCGCCCTCTTATCCTCCCTTGTGCTTACTAGCCTTGGAAATCTCAAAGAATAGCCCGTAGAATGTACATCCGAAATAGAGAGTTCATCTGCTCTGATAACAACTACATGCTTTGGTTTGCTCCAGACGTCACAGAGCAGTGTTTTATTTACAACATATTCTTCCGGTCTTTCTTTAAGGCGTGTTGAATCTACCAGGTTTTTTATACTTTTCCATTCTTTTTCTGTTGGGCCACTGCCAACTTTGCAAGCTGTTAAATAGTTTCCCGACTCTTTATCATAAACTCCTACCAGAAACCCCCCTATTCCAAGTTCGCTCCTTGCTCCTTTCCCAAAATAATAACCAAGAATTACCCCGTCAATAGAATCTTCTAGACTAGCTTCCTCTTCCCTTTTGAATTTAATCCATGTAAAACCTCTTCCTCCTGCTTCATAGGTGCTATCGAGTTTTTTTATAACTATTCCTTCCAAACCTTTCTCTTTGGCTTCTTGAAAATAGTTTATAAGCTCTTGAGTAGTTCTAATTATCTTGTCCTCATCAATTAAGATCTCATTACTTTTTTTGAGTATTTTGGCTAGGGCTTCTCTTCTTTTTTTAAGAGGTTTATCAAGATAAGACTTACCATTTAGATACAATAAGTCAAAAACATAATATCTAACCGGGATTTCCGCCACCTTTTCTGAAATGTTGTGTTTTCTCTTTCTTTGAGACGTTTCCTGAAATGGGATCAGTCTTTTTGTTTTGGGGTCAAAACCTACCGCTTCTCCATCTAGTATGACAGAAGTGCAGTCCAGTTGTGTTAAGGAGGCATTTATAAGATCTGGAAACATATGAGTGGAATCCTCCAAATTTCTGGTGTATGTTTTCACAAAAACTTTTTTTTGTTTTGAACCGTCATCAAACAATGTATAGTCCTCCTGAACCTTGGCAACTTTATTTTTATCAACATGTAGTTGTACCCTAGTTCCATCAAATTTGTATTCTGCCTGGGCTTCTCCTGCAAGCTTTTCAATTGCTTCTTCAGAGCTTCCCACTCTTTGACAAAGTTGGGGTAAAACAGGTACGCCAACTTCAAGCTCAATGTCCCTCAGGGCTTTTAGACCACCTTTTTTGAACAGTTTTGAAATAAGCCCAATGTCAGGGTGCACATTGTAATATGCCTCAATCTGGGATTTGAGTGATTTATCACCCTTCTCAAGCCAAGAAAGCGCTTCAATTATGGTAACCTCAGAAAACCCTAATCTTACGGTACCTATTGGAATTCTTACTATAAATCTTGCAGAAAGCGGATCGAGTGTTTTTATAAGAGCAGAAAATTCAAGGATTTTCTTTTCTTGGGATCCTGACCCTCCAATCTTGGCAATTTCAAGAAGCTTTTGATAAAGATCAAAAACGGAGTGGGTAGCTACTTTTTTATTCTTTGTTTTAGTACTTAGTATTTGAGCCACATTGCCCAGGTCTCCTTCTTTTTCAAAACTGGCCGTTATTACTTCTTCTCTTTCATTAAAAGCTCGGGCTAAAATTTTGATCAGCATTTTTTCCGCAATAGCAAATTCCTGGTTTGCAAAAAGAGGTCCAAGCATTCCGAGTGTCAAATAAATTGCTCTGTCAACTTCATTTTCATCTAATTCTTTTATGAGTCGTGAGAGTATTTCTGCTATTTCAAGCCTTTTTGAAGTTTTTTCTAGAGAAGACAAGTATTGGCAAAATCTTTTAAATTCCATATGAGGGATTTTACTCTGCTTTTTCATTTTTCCATATTTACATTTTGTTTTGATTGTCCTTGAGTCTATATCTGGAGGATTTGGTACTTCCCACTTTTTCTACAAGATTTTTGACTATCAAGTCCTTAAGATCTCTAAGTATTGTATCCTCCGAAATTTGAGGGAATAGCCTTGAAAAGTCTTTATTTTGCATCTGTCCAAAATCATGTATGAATTCAAGAATTTTCTCTTGGCGATCATTTAATGGTGTCATACCCGCAACCCTTCTTAACTTTGCGTCTTTTGCAAGAGTTAAAATCTTTTCCTTTACCCTCTCATATTCGCTTGCAAGTCCAAACAAAAAGTATTCAAGCCATTTTGTAATATCTCCGGTTTGGTTTTGTGTTGTTTTGACTGCAAAATAAAATCCTGTAGGGCTTTCATCAAAAACCCACTCCAGGGCAAGTACTCTTTTGGTATCGTACTTTTCTACATACAAATCCAAAAGGCTCGCAAGTCCCGCCATTTTCTTATTTTCAATTTCAAAGGGGCTTATTCTAAATATTTCTAAATAAAGAACTGCTGTTCTTAGCGGTGTTGGCAAGTCCATAGCCTCATGAGATAGAAACCATTCAAAAAAACTTGTTAAGCGGGCCAGTATCTCATCTGGGGCAGGGTTAATGATATTGTTTGGGTTGCTTATTAGGGCTGTAGTTCTGAACGTTCCTCTGACAAAATCCGGTGCAAGATCCTCCAGAAGATTTCTATGCATTTTTTTAAGGCTCTGTAAGTCTAGCTTGCCAAGTTTGGGAATATCTTCATAGACTTTTTTGTAAGAGTTAAGTTCTTTATTAAGCTTCTGAGATACTTGTACATTCTGAGTATCAATTATTTGTCTGACTGTCTGAAGAGTTATTGCTGAAGCATCAAAGTGATGTGCATGAAATACATTTTTTGCCAGGGCTTCCTTTTGAAGATTTGAACTGATGTTCTCTTGTATGGGTATCTCTTCAAGCACTGCCCGGCAGTACTCTACTTTTCCTATGCTTCTTAAAATGTTTGTGGTAATTAAAAACTCGGGAATATACACAACATAATTATTGCATATTTACCGCAAAAAAGGCAGCCTTGTTACTTTCCAATATCAAGGATTGAGGAAACGGCCACAACCACCGCATCAATAACGGACACCACGGCGGTAACGGTTGCTTCTATTACTGATGTTAATATAGTACTCATGTACACCTTTATACCAGAAAAATATGCTTTTGTCCATAAGTTTTAGACTTATAGTGTGGGATACTTAGTTAAGGCTACTACAGCCTTTTTAAAGTTCTATATAGTGAGAAGTTGGAATTTTTTGTGCAAGAGAGGTTTCAGTTGTGGTAAGAATTGTTTGTTGAGTGTGAAGGATGTTCATCACATGACCCCTGTGTTTTTCATCCAGTTCGGAAAGAATATCGTCAAGAATCAAAACTGGTCTTTCTTTATTCTCTGTCTCCAGAAAGCCAAGTTCACATATCTTGAGGGCTAGTATACCTGTCCTTTGTTGCCCACGGGACCCAAAGCTTTCAATTTCCCGTCCACCTAGATACACTTTGAAGTCATCTCGAGTTGGACCAATCAATGTCATTTTTGTTGCTATTTCTCTATCTCTTATTTTTTCAAGATTGGCTTTAGTTACCTCGCTTTTTTTGTATTCTATTAAATATTCTGAGACTTCTCTGTCCAGAGTTTTTCCTGTCTGCCTGAAAAAATCTTTGATGTTGTGGATATAATTTTGCCTACTCTCCTGCAAAAGACCCCCGGTTTTAATAAGGTTGTCATCCCAGTATTGAAGCTCATCTAGACCTTTATGTTCTTTGTTTATTTTTTCTAAAACTTTATTTCTGTTTTTTATAATTTTTGTTATATCTGAAATATAACCCCGATAATTCTGATCTGTCTGTGTCAAAACATTATCAATTTCTTTTCTTCTTTCTCCGGGGCCTTGGGAAAAAATGTTAAGATTTTCAGGCGTAAAAAGAACGCTTCTCAACCGACCAACAAATACTTTTTGCAATTTTGGTATTCCATTAACTGTTAGTTTTTTAAGGGATCTGTTTCCCTCTTCCTTGTTTTTGCTAATAATAACTTCAAGTTTAGTTGTTTCATCCTTTGAGTTTATTTTTCCTTCAATTTTACAATATTCCTTGTCAAAATTTATTGTATCCTTATCATAGTCTCCTCTAATTGGTTTTGCTGTTGAAAGAAGGTAAATTGCCTCTGCAATTGCTGTTTTTCCTGAAGCGTTGGGTCCAACTATCACATTTGTCTTTTCAAAAATAAACTTCTTATTATCAAAGTTTCTGAAGTTTTCAAGCTTAAGTGAGTTAATTTGCATAGCTTTCTCAAAGAAGGAAACCTTGTTTAGTTTCTCTTTTAAGTAATTGACAGTTTGGACAAAAATAAGTGGGTCTTTGTGAAATTGACTTAACAAGTATTTTTCCATTACAGGATGGACATGGTTTATTGTCTTTCCCATAAATTCTAAAGAAGTTTTGATGTTCTCCCTTTTTCCCCCATATATCCACAAACATCTCATCATCAAGGGTGGACCCCTTATGTTTTATTCCTTCCAGAAGAATTTGTTTCATAGCACTTAATAATCTTTGATAATCATCCCTAATCAATTGCCTGGTTTTGGCTTCAGGGTGGATTTTTGCCATAAACAGACTGTCGTTTGCATAAATGTTTCCAAGACCGGATATCAGTTCCTGTTCAAGAAGAGCTCTTTTTATAATGGTGTTTTTTGAAGATAGAATAGCCATAAGTTTTGAAGCAGTTAGATCTTTGTGAAAAGGGGAGGGACCATATTTTTGTTTGAGTGTTATTAGTTCTTTCTTGGAGAGAATTCTAGCAGAACCAAACATCCGTACATCGCAAAACCTTAATTCAGTTTGATCTACAAAAGTTATTTTTACCCTGGTGTGAGCATCTTTTGAATCGCTAATATTTCTAAGTAATATTCTTCCCGTCATGGCAAGGTGAAACACTAAAAAGAAATCCTTTTTGAAAAGAGTGATTACAATGTTTTTTGCAAGTCTTTCCACCTTTTCAATATGGGACTTTTCTAGGGAGTCAGAAAATTTAGAGCTGTTGGGCTGAACTTTGTATCCTTGCTCAATCCATATTTTAAGTATGGCTTTACCGGTTATTGTGTTTTGTAATTCCCTGACTATTGTTTCTACCTCTGGAAGTTCAGGCATGGAAGAATTCTACCATGTAAGGGTCTCGTTAAATTTGGCTGCCCATTTTTCTGAGATGAATGTTTTGAATTTGTTTCTGAAAATAGCCTCATCATATTTTTTTGCGGAGTTTTTTATGTAGTTCAGATCAAATTGCTGGCCATATATAGCCCCATCAAAATTCTTGATTGCTTCTATCAAGTCTTCTACCTTATCGCCTTCAAAAAACATACCTGTTTTCCCATCTTCTATTGTATCCAAAACGCCTCCTGATCTGTGAGCTAACACGGGTTTTCCATGAGCCATAGCTTCTATTGGAACAATCCCAAAATCTTCATCTTTGACAGGGAAAATAACACCTTTGCAGTTTTGATACATTAACGCAAGTTCTCTTTCATCAATTTTTCCCAAAAAAGCAAAATCTCTTTTTGCAAGTTTTTTGAGTCGAGCCTCCTCCTTACCGGTACCAACTATCCTTAAAGGATAAGACAGATTATTAAAAGCCTCTATGACAACATCGATGTTTTTATAAGGAACCAATCTTGATACTATCAAAAAATAATTAGTATCAAATCTGGAAGCTCCTTCCGGCAGCACAAGTTCAACTGTAGTTCTTACGGGAGGATTTATGACCGGTGCATCAATTTTGTAAAATTTTTTGATCCTTTTTGCAACTGTTTGTGAGTTAGCAATTATATAATCAGGTCTCTTTGCGGAGAAAAAATCCCAAACTCTCAAATACATATCAATATAGGCAACAAACGGTTTGTAGTACCAGGAGTTTCTTTTTTGAGACTCTCCAGAATATTTATACAAAAATCTTGGAGGAGTGTGGCAATAGCTGATATGAAGTTGTTTGTGTGAAGTTATTACACATTTGCTCCATGCGGACCATGAAGAGATTACTATATCAAAATCTTTTAAATCAAAAGCTTCAAATAAAAAGGGGTATAAGAACGTATACTGTTTGGAAAGGCTTTTGAAAGAGGGTAAGTCTTTAGCCGCCGTGGTAATGATTTTCCAGTCTTTGAATTCAGGAATAGCTTTTTCATCATAAGAGGAGGTGAAAACTGTAGAGTTGGGAAAAAGATCATGGATAGTCTTTAGTGTTCTTTCAGCTCCCCCAAATTCAGTTAGATAATCGTGGATTATTGCAACTCTTTTATTCATATTAAAGCTAATAGTACCAAAAACACTTTTTTAAATTCTTAACCTCTTAACTTTTTTAAGCACCTCTACAAACAGAAAGAATAAACAGGCAGTTAGTGCTATGGGCACATATTCAAATAGACCAAGTGGTTCTGCTCCAAACACTTTTTCTCCAAAGCTTGTGTATAAAACGGGCACCTGGGCAATTATTGAAAATACTACAATCAAGAATAAAAACTTATTTTCTGTAATGCCTACTTTTAGCAAGGATTGATTTTCAGACCTACTGTTAAAGGCATGTATTAACTGTAGAATGGACAGTGTTAAGAATGTTGCAGTTCTAGCTTCTGCTAAGCCAAAGTCCCTAAGTGTAATGTTAAATACTATATAGGCAAGTGCGCCCATAAAAATACCTTCTAGAGTCATAAATAACCATCGTTCTTTATTTAATATGCCGTTTTTTGTTTCCCTGGGTTTTCTTTGCATAATATCTTTTTCACCCGGTTCCATGCCTAGAGCTAGAGCCGGAAAACCGTCTGTAATAAAATTAATCCAAAGAAGGTGTATTGGAAGTAGGGGAACAGGATCTCTAAGAATTGCGGCAACAAAAATAATCATAATTTCAGATATATTGCATGAGATTAAATAAGTAATGAATTTGATAAGGTTATCAAAAATTATTCTTCCTTCTTTGATAGCTGCCACAATAGTTGCAAAGTTATCGTTTTGCAAAATCATGCTTGAGGCTTCCTTGGCTACATCTGTTCCTTCTATTCCCATAGCTACGCCAATATTTCCGGCCTTTAGGGCCGGGGCATCATTAACGCCGTCTCCTGTAACAGTTACAATGTATCCGGCTCTTTTGTAAGCTTTGACAAGGATCAACTTTTGCTCAGGTGATACCCTTGCATATACCCGTTTTGCTTTGATCAGTTGGTCAATTTGTGCTTCTTTCATCCCAACCATTTCTTCTCCGCTTATAGCCTCATCTTCAGAAGAAATCATACCTAATTCTTTTGCAATGGAAACTGCCATAAGCTTATGATCTCCGGTTACCATAATTGTTGTAACCCCAGCAGCTTGTGCTTCTTTAACTGCATCTTTTACTTCAAGTCTTAGAGGATCCTTTTGAGCAATCAGACCTTCAAATATCATTCCGGTAAGTAGAGTTCTTTTATTATCAGTGTTATCAAAATCTTTCCTGGCAACCTCTTTAAATGTTACTCCAAGATTTCTTAAACCACTGCCTGCAAAATCCTTGATTTTTTCTTCAATCTTTTGTTTTTTGTCCTGCTCCATAGAACAAAAACTAAGAACTACTTCAGGTGCGCCTTTTACAACTAGTTCAATGCCGTCCCCATTTTCATGTGCGGTCATCATAAACTTGTCTTCAGATGAAAATGGTATTTCAAAAACGCGTTTTTTTTGAGCCATGAGTTCTTTTGCCCTGATACCTGCTTTTTCCGCACAAACAAGCAGTGCCCCCTCAGTAATGTCCCCTATAATTTCCCATTTTCCCCCCTCGTTCTGTTTAAGCACAGCGTTGTTACACAGACTTGCATGAGCAAGTAACTTTGTAAGACCAATAAATTCTGTTGCATTAACTTTAGTGAGAGAACTGTCATAAAAGCTTCCTTTGGGTGCATAACCTTCTCCGTCAACAGAAAACTCGGTGTTGCCGGAGAGGATTTTGGTAACCATCATTCTATTTTGGGTGAGTGTGCCTGTTTTATCAGTTAGAATATGTGTGGTAGCTCCAAGAGTTTCCACTGCCGGTAGTTTTCTTATGATGGCCTTTTTCTTAGCCAGGCGAGTCACTCCTATAGCCAGCACCACAGTAATTACTGCAGGTAAGCCCTCGGGAATTGCGGCAACTGCAAGGCTTACGGATGTTAGAAAAGCCTCTTTTATACCTTCCCCATCAACAAATATTTCAACACCAAAGATAACTACAATAATAATAAGAGCTGCAAAGCTCAAATTCTTTCCTACTTTTCCCAATTCTTTCTGAAGAGGTGTTTCTTGTACCTTTTCCTCTGTGAGAAGAGTGGATATTTTCCCCACCTCCGTTTGAATGCCAGTTGCAACAACTATTGCTTTGCCCCTACCATAGGAAACAGAAGTGTCTTTGAATAAGATGTTTTTCCTGTCGCCAAGAGACAAATTTTCATTTTCTAATAAGTCAGTAATTTTTTTTACTGGAACTGATTCGCCCGTTAAAACCGCCTCTGAAACTTCCAGATTAATAGCTTCTATCAGTCTGGCGTCAGCAGGTATTTTATCTCCTGCTTCTACCAGGATTATATCTCCGGGGACAAGATGCCTTGCTTCTATTTTGCTCACCTCAGTACCCCTTATAACTTTGCAGTAGCTTGCGGACATTCTTTTAAGAGCTTCTATAGCTTTTTCCGCTTTAAATTCCTGAACAAATCCTAAGATGGCATTAACTATAACAATTGCCAAAATAGCAATGGCATCAAGTCTTTCCCCAAGGAAGAAAGATATAACTGTGGCGCTTATCAAAAGCAACACAAGTAAGTTTTTAAATTGGTCCAGAAATTTTAGAATCAAAGGTTCTTTGATAGGTTCTGGAAGTTCGTTGTAGCCGAATGTTTTGATTCTGTTTTCAGCGTCTGTTTGCGTTAATCCCTGAGGACTGGAACTTAAGTTTTTGATTGTATCCTCAAAGGATTTTGTATGATACATGCCTTAAGTATATTATTCAAAAGTTGATAAATCTATGCTATTAATTATTTCTATGTTAACTCTTGTTGATAGGTCTTCAAAGTTGTGGAACTTTCTTGGGGAGAATCTTCAAGGCTTAGTGGCTGATGGGGAAGTTCTTATTTCAGATGTTGCCTTGCATGAAAAAAATATCACCGATTATTCTTACTTGGTATTTCCTTTTGCTAAAGCTTATGAAGGCTTTTTAAAAAAACTCTTTTTGGAGCTTAAACTTATTGATAAAAGTGAGTTTTATGGAGATGAAGTGAGAATCGGTCGCATTTTAAACCCCACCTTCAGGACTGAAAGTAAATCCGTTTATGATAAAATTCCACACCTGCCGGACAGGAATTTGTCAGAGTATTTATGGTCAGTTTGGAAGAGTGCCAGAAATTTGGTTTTTCATTATTATCCCAATAATTTTAGAAAACTTACTTTTGAAGAAGCAAAGTTTTTAATTGACGATGTAGTTGAAGCTATGTTGGAGGCTGTTGTACTTGTATGAGTGTTTCAAATTTTGACTTATTAATAGTTGGTGGTGGTGCTGCAGGGTTATCTTGTGCAATTTATGCTGTTAGATACAACTTGAGAACTGTAGTTATTTCAAGTGATTTTGGGGGTCAAATTCTTGAAACATCTGATATTGAAAACTGGCCCGGTATTAAAAGTATTACAGGGTCTATGCTTTCCAAAAACTTTGAGGATCATGCCAGAAGTCTTGGTGCAAGTCTTGTTTATGGTTTTGTTAAAGCCGTTAAGCGGGAAGAGAAGAACTTTAGAGTTGAAACTGATGCCAACGGTTTTGAGGAGGTGTTTGTTAAGAGTGTTGTTTTGACTTCAGGTGCAAAGCATAAAAAGCTTGGAATAAGAGGAGAAAAAGAGTTGTCAGGCAGGGGAATAAGTTATTGTGCTACATGCGACGGAGCCTTTTTTAAAAACAAAGTGGTTGCGGTTGTTGGTGGGGGGGATTCTGCTATAACTGGGGCTCTTGATCTTGCCTCAAACGCAGCCAAAGTTTATGTGATCCACAGAAGAGATGTATTTAAAGCAAAACCCTCTTATGTTGATGCTGCCAGAGCACATCCTAAAATTGATTTTATTATGGAAACAAATCTTGTGGAAGTGGGAGGTTCAAATAAATTGGAATATGTTATTTTGGATAAAGACTATAAAGATTCAAACAGATTGCTTCTTGATGGGGTTTTTGTGGAAGTGGGATTTTTGCCAGAAACAGAGCTTGTTAGGAATTTGGGCGTTGAGTTTGATGATCAAGGATACCTAAAAGTTGCCAAGGACCAATCCACAAATATTCCAGGTTTGTTTGCTGCAGGAGATGTTACAAATGCTTCAAATAGATTTGCTCAGCTTGTAACTGCTGCTTCTGAGGGAGCAATAGCAGCAGAAGCGTCTTTTAGGTACATAGCTTTTAAATAATTAAAACCTTTAAATTTGCCAAAACTCTACATCTTTGCTACACTTCCCCTTACGAAAATGAGACTAATTGCTTTGGCTATAGCTCTAACCTTTGTTCTAGCAAGCACCGCAGGTAATTCCTTGGCGTCAGATGACCTATTGCCTTTACGGAAGGAAAAAACCCTTCTTAATATTTTAATTGAAAAAATCACAGCTATCTTTTCTGTTTCTGCTTCTGAAGCCAGCCGTAGTTCTCAAGAATTTACACAGGAAAAAATCTCAATTTTGAAGAGTTTAAATAAGTATGAAATGTTCATTAGGACCTCTATGAATGGTGCAGATTTATATTTGAACAAAGATTTAGTTTTAGAAAATGTTAAAAAGAGCAAAATGGAAATTGAAAAATCAAAGTTGAGTCCTCAGTCTAAAAAGAAACTTGATAGTGAATTAACGGCCATTGAAACAGAGTTTAATAAAGATTTGATTGAAGGTCCTCAGGAAACTCTTAAGCCCTCAGTTCTTAAGCTTTTAAATAATCTTGAGGAAGTAGTTTTTAAGATGGGTGATAATGATGCATTTGAGGCTCTGAAACTTATTTCAACTATAGGTGTTTAGCTAAGTTTTGTCATTCGCGCGTTTCATGGGTGTTAAAATTTGGATTATATAAGTTATGCCTAACACTAAGTCAAAGTTAAAAGTTGCACTTGGTATGTCTGGTGGTGTTGACAGTTCTGTTGCGGGACTCCTACTCAAGAGAGAAGGTTATGATGTTGCAGGCGTTCACTTGCAATGTTGGGACTATGACAACCCCGGGTGTAAAGGGAGGGAGGATAGGGCAGATGCCCTGAAAGTTGCAAGTATGCTTAATATAAAGTTTACTGAGCTTAACTTTGAGAAAGAGTATGCGGGGATGGTCCTTGACTATTTTTGGCGAGAGCTTAAAGCAGGTAGAACACCAAATCCAGATATTGTGTGTAATACACATATTAAATTTGGCCTTTTTTTAGATTGGGCAACAAACTATGGATTTGATTATATAGCTACGGGACACTACGCCAGGTTGAAAACTACTAGTGGGGAAGGTACTAACCTGTTGTCCGGTGTAGATATCACAAAAGACCAAAGCTATTTCTTGTATAGAGTTCCAGAGGAAAAACTCAAAAAGGTTCTATTTCCTTTAGGGGAACTTGAAAAATCAGAAGTAAGAAAAATTGCTAAGGAAGCCAACCTACCAGTGTTTAATAAAAAAGACAGCACAGGAATTTGTTTCACAGGTAACTTGAATGTGCTGGAATTTATTAAATCAAATGTAACTCTTGAGAAGGGAAATGTTTTGAATGTTAAAGGGGAGGTAATTGGAGAACATGATGGAGCTTGCTTATATACAATCGGTCAAAGACATGGGTTTAAATTAAACACCTACTTGGGGATACCAACATACGTTATTTCAAAGGATGTAGCCAAAAATACCATTACCGTAGGTTTTGGTAAAGATTCGCAAAAAAAAGAATTTGACTTAACAGACTTGGTTTTTGTTAACAGGGAAAATACGAAACTTTTTATGAATAGTCAATTTGACTGTGAAATAAGAATAAGAAATCTTGGGGAGAAAATGAAGGGCCGTATACGGATATTTAATGATATTGCTTCTGTAACTCTTGAAGACTTTGCGTTAGGTGTTGCTTCCGGTCAAAGCGCAGTCTTTTATAGAAAAGATTTGGTTTTAGGTGGGGGCATTATCCGCTAACAACTATCTAGTCTGAAATTTGGCTTGCTCAATTTTTACCTGGTAATAGGTCCCCCTTTTTGTAACAAACACTTTTGAGCTTTTTCCCTCTTCACCATTTCCATACTTGTCTATGGATTTGTAGAAAATTTGTGTTTCTCCCTCATTTGTAATAACTAAAGGTTCAAGATACTTTTCAAAATCTTTTCCATCAAGGCTAACATATGTTGAATTTTCCAGTTGTAGCCCGTTGTCCTTTGCAGAAAAATTTACCAACACTTTGTTAATAAACTCATCTGGATTATTTCCCCTTTCTCCGTCAAAGTGAATAGTTGTTTGTGGTGGGTAATAGTCTATCTTTTCTCCCATAATTGCAACTATTCCGGTTTCATTTGTTAGGGCCGAAAGTATTTTTTGATTTAAGTTAAGAGTGAAAACCAGTTGTGTAAGTGTTCCATCATCTTCTATCCTTACAAGTTTTAGGGTTTCTTCTTTAACATTGTCAATGTTTAGACTTGAATAGCCAACTCTTATCTCTGTTTCTTTATCCAAGTTTTGTACATTTTTTTGAAGCAGGTCAGTTATCCTAAATTCAAAAGTGCTACCTGCTATTAGTTCCTGGTTATCTGCTAATGCTGCTCCCCCTCTGCCAAAAGGGATTTTTTTCAAGGTTATAGTTGCGGATGAGTCTATGAAGTTTTCAGGGAAAGTTAAACTTACTTCATCTAAAGTTAGAGTGTAGGCAAAATTTGGAAATACTTCTTTTTTTTCATCAAGGTTTTGAGTCCAAAGATATGAACTCTCAGAACCTGTGTGAGAACCAGTGAGATCAAGCCATGAAAATACTTTCCACGGATCCTGCCTGATTGACTGCCATCCATATGGATCTACAAGTCCATCGGGAAAATCATCAAATTTAAGATTAGCATTCTTATCTTTTAGAACAGAAAAGTGAAGGTGAGGACCTGTGGTATTTCCGCTCAAACCTACATAACCAACTCTATCTAGCTTGTTTACAAAAATTGGTGTGTTAGGGGCACTCACGGCAAGACCCTTTTTTTGAAGATGCATAAACCAGCTTTGAAACCCATTGCCATGGTTAATTTTTATGGTGTTTCCTCCGCCTTCTGTGTATGAATATGTAGCAAAACCCTCCGCAGGCGCAACTATTTCAGTATCATAAGGCAGTGTGAAATCTATTCCGTTATGGGAAGAATACCAAAGAAAAGGTTCCTTCTCCTTGATCCCAAAAAAATTGTAAGTGCTTGTATTTTCACTATTAGGTTCCAAAAACGAACCATAGCCTAAAAACGGATAACTATGATCAAAATAAGAATAAATCTTTAAAGCGTCTTTCTTGAAACTTTGATATTTCCAAGGAAGATCCAAAAAAGGTAAATCTACAGGCTTTTTGGAAACCTCTTTTAAGCTAAGACCTTTTGCAATCTGTGAAATAAGAAGTTTGGGCGTAGATGAGTAAAAACCAGCAATTGCTTTAATATTTGAATTTAAGTCGTTTAAACCTTGTGATACATCAAACCAGGTTTTTCCCAAATCGGAGGATTTGAAGATACCATACGTGTTATGTGTTTGGCTAAAAGACCCAACATAAAGTACCTCATCAAAAAAGCTTAGTATTCCAATAGCTTTATTTTCAAAGAAAGCTACTTTCTCCCAGGTAGCACCTTCATTTTGTGATAAATGTAAACCTTGAAAATTTCCTGTTCCTATAAAAAGAGTTTTACCAAAGACAAGAACTGAGGAGATTTGTTTACCATTGAATTCTTGGATTTTGTTCCAGGTATTTCCGTTATCTTTAGATATGAAGACAGTGTTATCAGTAGACGCTGCCAAAGCCGTATTTCCATCAGCTGAAACACTTTTTATGCCGGGAGAAAAGCCATTTCCTATTACCTGGGTCCAAGATGATCCATAGTTTTCTGATCTGTAAAGACCGTTTGAAGTTGTCCCAAATAAAATAAATTCAACTGTTGCAGAAATTGATAAGCCTGAAAAAGTTAAGCCCGAATGAGTCCAGGATTTTCCCATGTCAAAAGATTTCCAAACTCCTGAGGGTGTGATCCCGGAAAAATAAGCTGAAGCATAAATTGCAGTCCCATCATATGCCAAACCTGTTACACCTTTATCTTTAAGTCCTGATTGGTTCCAGGACTGACCGTGATCTTTTGAAATATATACTCCGTTGAAAGGCTTTGGGAATTGAAAGATTGGATTGTATTCCCCGGCAAACAGGCTGTAAGGAGTAGTTAGTAAAGAGTCAATTCTGGCTGAAGGGGAATTTGCAGGTTTCCAGGAAGTTATATCAGAGGCAAAAACATTTTTGGATACTACTAGTAGGAGTGCAAAATAAAACAGGAAGTACTTTAGGATTTTTAGAACCAGATATCTATGCAACGGACCTTATTATAATATAACGGCACTAATTAATCAACAATGATTATTATAATATATAATGGTTGATTGGCTCAAGGCGTTAAATTTTATCAATCACAGCATCTCTAATAGTATTTCTGGCTGCGGCTAAAAAAGATTTGCTCTGCAGTCCTCTTGCATCCTTTGGCGTTTTAAAGTTTCCTTCTGGAATTCCTACTCCAAGACCCCCCAAATTATCTCTTAAGTCATTTACAGCTGCCTCTATTTTTGGTACATCCTTATTGGAAAAACCCTGGGTAATTAAGAATAGTGTGTTTGCTCTTTGTAAGCCTGTTATTTGTTCTGGCAGTCTGAAGGTTTCCCCAGTCTCACTTATTTCCACCTCCCCTGTATCCAGTAAATCAATTAACTCAAATGCTACTGGTGTATCTCCTTTACTTAATAAACTCCCAAGATCGGATTTGAGTTGTTCGGCTATTGACTTAGTTGCCATTTCATCCGAGGTCATAATATTTCTAGCAGATCTGATAATAACACACGGGTTTTTCTAAGAGAACCAATTTATTATTTCCCGTATTAATATATTGTTACTATGCTGTTGACAAGGCCAAGGGTTATTGGTAAGTTTGAGCATGCAAAAGGCTAACTAGGCCTTTTTGTTTTTATGCTCTTAATCTTTTTTAGATTTTTGGCATATCCGCCCTTTGAAATTTGAATAATTCAAAATTAGCTAATAAAGATATGCTTTTACACATCTTTAATTTGGTAAAACAGTTAAAGATTGTCAGAAAAGTGGAAAGAACATTTCTTGAGAATTTGATCCTAGTTCAGGATGAATGCTGGCGGCGTGCTTAAGGTATGCAAGTCGAACGGTGCAGACGACCGCAAGGAAGTTTGCATAGTGGCGAACGGCTTAGTAACACGTAGGAACCTACCCCAAAGTAGAGAACAACAGACCGAAAGGTCTGCTAATACTCTATGTGATAGCAATATTAAAGGAGCAATCCGCTTTGGGATGGGCCTGCGGCTTATCAGCTAGTTGGTAGGGTAATGGCTTACCAAGGCTTTGACGAGTACCCGGACTGAGAGGTCGGCCGGGAAGAGGGGCACTGAGACACGGGCCTCACTCCTACGGGAGGCAGCAATCGGGAATCTTGCGCAATGGGCGAAAGCCTGACG
>ERZ1292625.530-Hain-H41-01um-R1-530-length-57126-cov-29_pt1 | contig 57126 bp, 48 predicted proteins | sample MGYA00564400_ERZ1292625 | MGnify/ENA primary metagenome ERZ1292625 (study PRJEB36523, sample SAMEA6512639) | groundwater metagenome | collected 2019-01-08 | study: AquaDiva: Metagenomics assemblies of 32 groundwater samples | reverse complement strand
ACCACATCTGACCGGCCTGTACCAAAGTACAGAACGTCATGCCTGGCATACACAAAAAAAGAGGCAGGCCCGTTGGCCTGCCTCCCCTGTTTATTCCATTCTTTCCGTCCAGCCACTTCCCGACCCTTCTGCTAAATATCCAGCTCCGCGTACTCCGCCCGCTCCTGGATGAACTTGAACCGGGCCTTGGGGTCCTTGCCCATGAGCCGATCGAAGGTATCGCTTGTCGCCTTATGGTCCAGCACCTGGACCTTCATGAGCGAGCGGGTCTTGGGGTTCATGGTGGTCTCTTTCAGCGTCTCGGGATTCATTTCGCCTAATCCCTTGAAGCGGCCGACATCATACTTTCTGCCGTTCAACTTGGCGAGGATCTTGTCCTTCTCCATCTCGTCCATGGCATAGAACACCTCCTTGCCCGCCTCGATGCGGTAGAGCGGCGGCATGGCGAGGAACACATGGCCCTTGTTGATCAGCTCGGGCATGTAGCGGTAGATGAACGTGAGCAGCAGCACGCTGATGTGCGCGCCGTCCACGTCCGCGTCGGTCATGAGGATGACGCGGTTGTACCTGAGCTTGGCAAGGTCGAAGTGGGCGCCCACGCCGCAGCCGAGCGTTGCCAGGAGGTTCTTGATCTCGTTGTTCGACTGGATCCGCTCCAGCGACGAGACCTGCTCCACGTTCAGGATCTTGCCGCGAAGCGACAGCACGGCCTGGGTCTTCCGGTCGCGCGCCATCTTGGCCGAGCCGCCGGCCGAATCTCCTTCCACGATGAAGACCTCCGACTCCTCTACCTTGTTCGAAGAACAGTCGGCGAGCTTTCCGGGAAGGTTCAGTTTAAGCGACGACAGTTTCCGGGTGACGTTGTCCTTGGCTGCGCGCGACGCCATGCGCGCCTCGGATGCGAGCAGCACGCGCTTCACCACCGCGTCGGCCATGGTCGGGTTCGCGAGCAGGTAGGCCTCGCAGGCGTTCTTGACCGAGTTCTCGATGGGCGTGGAGATCTCGGGATTGTTCAGTTTCTCCTTGGTCTGCCCCTGGAACTGGGGGTTCTTGACCAGGATGCTCACGATACCGTAGAGCCCTTCGTACACGTCCTCGGGCGCGATGGCCTTGATGTTCTTAGGGATGAGGTTCTTGCGCTCGGCGTAGGCCCGCACCGCCTTGGTGAGCCCGGACCGCACCGCCAGTTCGTGGGTGCCGCCGTCGGAGGTGTTGATCGAGTTGGCGTAGGAGTGGACCTCCATGTCCGTGGCCAGGGTCCAGTGGAACGCGCACTCGATCTTGAAGTCGTCCTCCTTCTCGAAGTAGAAGGGTTCGGCGTTCACCACCGTTGTGCCCGAAACAATGCGCTTGATGTAGTCCTGGATGCCGTTGTCGTACCTGAAGGTGACCGGCTTCTCGCCGTCCCGCGAGTTCTCGATGGTGATCTTGAGGCCCTTGTTCAGGAAGGCCTTGCTCTCGGTCACGTCGAGGATGGTCTTGGCGTTGAAGGTGGTCTTGGAGAAGATGTCCGTGTCCGGTTTGAAATAGATCTCCGTACCGTGGGCCTTGGTGGGTTTGCCCTTTTTCAGGTTCCCCTTGGGTTTGCCGCGCGAGAAGTCCTGGGTCCATTCGTAGCCGTCGCGCCAGACCCGTGCTTTGAAGACCTCGGCGAGGGCGTTCACCACCGAGGCGCCCACGCCGTGCAGGCCGCCGGAGGACCGGTACGCCGTGTGGTCGAACTTGCCGCCCGCGTGGAGCGTACAGAGGATGGTCTCGATGGCCGGCCGCTTCGTTTTCGGATGGATGTCCACCGGGATGCCGCGGCCGTTGTCCGTCACGGTGATACCGCCGTCCTTCTCGATCCGGAGCGTGATAGCGGTGCAGTAGCCGTTCAGCGCCTCGTCCACGGCGTTGTCCAGCACCTCCCACACGAGATGGTGAAGCCCCCGCGAATCGGTCGAGCCGATGTACATGGCCGGCCGCTTGCGGACCGGCTCCAGCCCTTCGAGCACGGTGATGTCTTTTGCGGTATAGGTAGCTGCCAAGAAAACCTCCGGATCAGAGGACCGACAGCAGACTGTCAGATCACAGACTGGAGCAAAGTCGTCTGTTTTCTGTCTTTCGCCTGATGTTTGTCCGTCTGCTGTCTGTTGTCTGATTTCGCGGCAGATTATAGATCATGGTGGTGGATAAAGCAATATGAAGTTTGAGGCTCCCTGAAGAAAACGGCATGGAGCCTCGATCCTCAAGGATGAACTGATTATTCTAATCGCTCGCTAACCCCGCAGGAAGCTTCGGGGCATGCGCTCGCTCCTGGATTTAAACTCCCTACAGATAACTGCATGGAGCTTCGATCCTCAAGGAAGTTTGTTGTTCTAATCGCTCGCTAAACCCACAACAAGCCGTGGGGCATGCGCTCGCTCCTGGATTCACCTCCGCCACCTGCCTCAGGACCAGCGCTGCCGCTCAATGAGTTCCACCGCCCGATCCACACCGTCCTCCCGCCGCATGCTCTCCCCGATGGCGCGGGCCTTCTCCCGCATCGCCGATGAGGAAAGCACGGTCCTGATCGCCCGGGCAAGGGCATCGGCGGTCACCGTCCTGCGGTGCAGAAGTCGGGGCGCGATGCCGGCGCGATGAAGCACGCCGCCCCAGAAGACCTGATCCGTCGCATGTTCGACCACGATCGAGGGACACCCCGCACGGGAAGCGGCATGGGACGTTCCGGCCCCGCCATGGTGTACCACTGCCGCGCACCGGGGGAACACCAGATGGTGCTCGGCACGGGCGAGATAGAAGATATCGGGAGAAGTGGTCCCGTCTCCCGAATCGATGCTTTCGGTCTGGATGATGGTTCGACATCCTGCAAGGCCGCAAGCCTCCACGAACAGTGCTACGGTCCCCTCGGCCGCAGGATCAGCGAGGCTCATGCTCCCGAAGGTCATGTATACCGGCGGCGGGCCATTCCGGATGAAACGCTGGAGGTCTTCCGGCGGCTGCCATTGCTCTCCCTGCTCCGGAAGGTAGAACGCGCCGCACATCTGAATAGTATCATTCCAGTCGACCAGCGGCGGGAAGAGAGCCGGGCTTGATGCAATGAGGTTCAGGCGCGGTGACAGGAACGCTCCCCGAATGGAATACTTGAGCAGCGGAAGGCCCTCCGCCCGCCTCATCGCGTTGATCGGTGGAAGGAACATTCTGTCCATGATACGACCGCCGATCTTCCAGAGCAGGGTATTCAAGACCTTGCCGAGGTGCGGTACACCGGGAGGCGGGAAGTGCGCTGAAGGCAGCAGTGGAGCAAGGAACACCGAGACATAGGGCTTGCGTGCAAGTTCAGCCGCGGTCTTCAGGGGGTGCACGAGAAAATGGCCGATGAGAAGGTCGCTCTCACGACAGAGGCGCTTCGCTTCCGCCAGCATGTCCTGTGCCGCAGGATCGAAGAGGTCCCGCAGGATGATGCCGACCTGCTTCAGAAAATTCGTCTCGCCGACCAAGGCCTCACCCGCATGCTTCGCGAGGTCCGGAGCGAGGTGGCCGGCCGAACGCACGGGAACGCCGAGCGCTGCTCCCCGGGCAGAATAATCACTGTTCGTGATGTGCGTGACAACAAGGGTCACCTCGTGCCCGGCATGCCGCAGTCCTGCGGCCAGAGCCAGGAACGGCCGCACATCCCCTTCGGACCCCCACGTCTGTATGCCGATCTTCATATATGTCCGCTCTCTGCTCAGCGTTAACAACTGCGGTCGATTATCAGGCAAGGGGCACGGTGAGTCAAGGCGAAATTGTCAGGAGGATGACGGCAGGGAGAACGTTGGTCTGTAGTATGAGAACGGTGAGCGCGAGGGTCCCGCACGGATAACGCGGAATTAGAAGCTTCTAACATCAAAGGCAACTTAAAAAGACAAGACTATTTCCCGCAAAGGCGCTAAGCTCGCAAATAAAAACAAACCAAATGGGGATACAATAATTTAAAATTTAAGGTGTTTTTGGCGTCCTTTGCGACTTTGCGAGAGATGCCCTTTTGGTTTTGGTTTGTCAGGAGCAACCAATTGTTCGTCCGTCTCACTTCCCCGCAGGCAGGAACTTCAAGGACGCCGAATTCATGCAGTACCGCTTGCCCGTGGGTTTCGGCCCGTCGTTGAACACGTGACCCAGGTGGGCGTCGCACCGCGCGCAGAGCACTTCGACCCTTTCCATGAACCATGACCGGTCGGTCTCGGTCCTTACGTTGTGCTCCGAGATAGGCTCCCAGAAGCTGGGCCATCCCGTGCCGGATTCGAACTTGGTATCTGAGCGGAACAGGTCGGTACCGCAGCCCACGCATTGGTAGACGCCCTTTTCCTTGGAAGCATGATACCTGCCTGTGAAGGCCTGCTCGGTGCCTTTTTTCCGGGTGACCTTGAACTCTTCGGGGGAAAGGAGCTTTTTCCATTCGTCATCGGTCTTCACGACCCGTTCGACTTCCTCCGTTTTGTTTGTCCGGTGATCAAAGATCAGGATCTTGCCCGCAGGTTTCATGGCCGTCCCCTTCCCACGCGTGTCCCCTGCGCTATGCGCCCGCCATGGCCAAAGCAGCAGACCCAGAAGCCCCACGATGAACGACTGCCGTGTCATACGCACCCCTCCTCAAGAGAGCGGCACGACGTATCCGCTCCGATGCTGCTGTGATACTATCCGACTTTGGACGGAAAAAGGCAAGGGGAAATACAGGACTACGATCGTCCCGGTTTATCAAGCGAAGCGCGGGTTTTGGAGGGAAGGGCCGGAACCGGACCGGCGCGAAGCGCGGAACGCGAATATCCTACAACGCTATCTCCATGTCGGGCTCGAGGGCAAAACACTTGAGCTTCACCTTCTTGCCCTTTGCGATGCGGCGGCAGTCGTCGACGATCTCGTCCTGCGCCGCGTCAGTGCGGTCCTGATTGTGATGGAACAGGCCGAACTGCTTGGCCTTGGCGTCCATCGCCAGCCGGAGGGCGTCGGTATAGGTGGAATGCCCCCACCCTTTCGTCATGGTATATTGGTCCGGTGTGTATTCGGCATCATGGATAAGCAGGTCGGCCCCCTCGGAGAACCGCAGGTAGTCTTCGTAATCGAGACCGCCATGATGTTTGTGCGCCAGTTCGTTGTCCGTCAGGAAGACAAAGCTCTTGCCGTCCTCAACGAACTTGTAGCCGATGCCCAGGTTGGGGTGGTTCAGGGCGATGGGTGTTATCGTGACGGGACCGATCGTGAAGCCGTCCTCGCAGACCGAGTGGGACGTGATCTCGGCCTGGAGCAATCCGTAATCCACGGGGAAATAGGGCGCCACCATGGTGTTGCCGACCATGGCTCTGACGGACTCCTGCGCATAGGGACAGCCGTACATCCTGATCACCGTCCCTTTCATATAGATGGGTTTGAAAAAGGGAAAACCCATGAGGTGGTCCCAGTGCGCGTGGGTGAACAGCATGCTGACATCGCGCTCGTTCGAGGCGAGGAGCTTGTTCCCGAGCCTTCGCATACCGGTGCCCGCATCCAGGATGATGATGTCGTTGTTCTTGCTCCGGACCTCCATGCATGTCGTGTCGCCCCCGTATTTCACGTAGTGCTTGCCCGACACCGCGATGGAACCTCTGGCCCCCCAGCAGGTGATCTTCATTCGTATTCAGCCTCCGTACTCGATATTGGCCGGCTCTGTGTATCACTATACCAGATAGGCAAAGGCTGGTCAATATCACCGATGCCTTTTGTCCCGAGCAAAACGGCATGGTCCCGGCGCTCCGGCCTACTGCTCCCCCCACTGCCCGTGGAAACAGATCTCCTGCATCGGTTTGCGGGGAGGACCGTCCTTGCTCTCTCCCGCCGGATAGCCGAGGGGGAAGAGCCCCACGACCCGCACGTTCTGGGGAATTTGCAGGATGCCCTTGACCTTCACTTCATCATAGACCCCCACGAATACCGTGCCCAGCCCCTGGCCCCGGGCGGCAAGCATCAGGGTCTGGGCCGCGATCCCCGTGTCCACCAGGTAGTAGCTCTGTCCCCAGAGCACGCCCGACTGCGACGGCTCGGCGCAGAGAACGATGACCACCGGTGCCTCGGCAAGTGCCTTCTTCGATGGGTTCGCCTTGTACCCTTTGGGCGCGAAGAAGGACTCGACATAGGACAGGTCGCTCAAGGTCTCCTTGACGGACTTGTCCTTCACCACCACCAGGCGCCAGCACTGCATATTCGCCCACGACGGCGCCATGCGCACCGCCTCGAGCACCGCCTGCAGTTTGTCGTCCTCCACCGGCTTGTCCAGATATTTCCGGACGCTCCTTCGCGTCTTTATCGCTTCGAACAGTTCCATAGATTTCCTCCTTGGATTTCCGTTCCTGTGAGCATGCGCTCTACTGCAGCCCCACCAGGCTCCTCGCGAAATCGGGCAGTTTGTTCAGCACCTCGTCCTCCTGCCCCTCGGTGAACTTCGTCGACGCGATCCCCAGCGTCCCGAAGGTCTCCACGTCCACCCGCTTCGCCTGCATCACGAAGGTCTTGCCCAGCTGGCCCAGTCGTCCCGTCACCACCTGGCTCGCCGCGAGACCTTTCCCGGTCCTGATCGCCTCTTTCTCGTCGAGCAGGCCGGTTTGCTGCAGCGCCATCTCCTCAAGCACTTTTTGCAGGTCTTCGCGGTTCACCAGGATGAACTGCTTCAGTTTGAACACCTCTTCCCGCAAGGCCTCCGCCAGGATGAGGGCCACGGTCCGGTATTGGTCGGTGGTATCAAAATCGTAGACCACGAGCTTTTTCGCCCCGGGGTCCTTCTTCGGTTCTTCGAACAGGCCCGAAGTTGGAAGGTTCGGCATAATGGATTTCTGTATCACCATAGCGGTTTCCGGCGAAGCTTTCGAGACAACAGAAGAGGGCTCCTTCTTCGGTGTGGGTACAGCGGGCTGCTCCTGTTTGACCACAACCGGCGGCGCTGTTTCTCTCGTTGCTGAGATCGGAGACGGTTTGACCATTGCGGGGACCGGCTGTTGCTCAGGCTTCTGGACCTGAAGCGGCGGAGACATTGGCTGCGGTTGTGAGTGCATTTCCGGCTTCTTCAATGCTGGCGGTGCTTCCTGTTTTTGAGGCGCCGCAGGCTGAACCGCGGGCGTTGCTGGAGCAGCAGGCTGTATCGCTTTTGCAATCAATGGTGCATCCAGTGGTCTTCCCGGTGATGGAATAGTTGGCGGCACATACGCCCTCCCCTTCCGCATCGCCACAGAGAGCATATCCTCCTTCGCCTGCATGAATAATTTACGATGGACCTCATTCTGAGAGACAATTATTTCCTTAAGGTCAGATTTTCTCGCGTCATCGCGCCGGAAGCTGGTCCTAAAGACCCTGCCCGTCTCCACATTTATGAGGCGATACTCGTAAATATTATCCCACAATCCCATACCCCGTACTTTATCCCGCGTAACGATCAACGCATAATCAGCATGGAGCCCCCTGCAGATGGACCGCGCCTGAGCCCAGGAATCCCGCTCAAATTGCCCGAAGTAGATAGCCTGGTCCCCTATGGCATCTCGAACTTCCGGTTTCTTCACGATCTCATAAATCCCGGTCTGCTCAAGGGTCTGCTCTGTGATCTTCACATGCCGCTCGCCAAACTCTTCCTCCGTTAATCCCCAATTGAATTGCCCAAGCGTGAATGCTTGAACAAATACCCGCAGCTTTGCAGTTGGCGGCGGCACCGGGATCGGATTGACTTTAACGGTGGCGCAGGCCGCAAACACTGCAACTGCCATGACACAGATGATTATCATCTGGACAGATCTCTTCAACATGAAAATAGACATCATCATTGCTGCAGCCCCACCAGGCTCCTCGCGAAATCGGGCAGTCTGTTCAGCGCCTCTTCCTCCTGACCTTCAGTGAACTTTATCGACGCAAGGCCCAGCGTCCCGAAGGTCTCCACGTCCACCCGCTTCGCCTGCATCACGAAGGTCTTGCCCAGTTGGCCCAGTCGCCCCGTCACCACCTGGCTCGCCGCGAGACCCTTCCCTGTCCTGACCGCCTCTTTCTCGTCGATCAGGCCTGTCTGCTGCAGGGCCATTTCCTCCAGCACTTTTTGCAGGTCTTCACGGTTCACCAGGACGAACTGCTTCAGTTTGAACAATTCTTCCCGCAGTGCCTCAGCCAGGATCAGTGCGGCGACCCGGTATTGGTCGTTAACATCAAAGTCGTAGACCACCAGTTTTTTCGCCCCGGTGTCCTTCCTCGATGCCTCGATCAGCCCGCTTCCGGCAAGGTTCGGCGCAGCAGCGGGTTCCGGCGCAGCTACAGGCTCCGGAGAAACCTTCGCGACAACAGGTGGAGTTTCCTTTTTCGGCCCAGGTGTGGGTGTGGGTGGCGGTGTCAGCTGCTTCACCGCCGACGGAGGGGGTGTCTCCTCTCGGGACTCAGCGGGCTCAGGTTTCACCGGTGCCGAAGGACTGCTTCTGCCCTTTCTGATAGCGGTGGATAGCATATCCTGCTTGCAGCTCTGGAAGATGTCCCGATAGGTCATCCTCATAAGCTCGCGCTGCTCCTCCCGGTCCCCCCGTGTCATTCCTACGATCTGCGTCCGGGACTCGAACACCTTCCCCGTCCCCACATTGATCATGACGTTGACGAACAGGAAGTCTTTCCCGCCGACGGCGCCGCGCTGCATGACCCGCTCCATGACCATCACGTAGTCCGCGTGAAGCGCCTCGCCGATCCGCCGGGCCGGCGCCCACCCATTTTGTTCCAGTTGCGAGCGCTCGATGCGCTGCCCACCCAGAACGGTCCGGACATCCTGCTCCCCGACTACGTCATAGATGCCGGTCTTTTCAAGGAACCGTTCGACGCGGCGAATCTGGTTCTGAACGTACACCTCGTGGGAGGTTCCCCACTTTCCCTCGCCGGTCAGGGGCTGCACGTAGACCCGTAGCTTCGCTGTGGGCGGCGGCGCAGGGATCGGGTTCACCTGGATCGTGGCGCAGGCAGCCAGCGTACCTATGAACAGGTAAATCAAGATATACTCAACCGATTTCCTGCTATAGCGGTTCATATCATACTCCTCGTGGAACAGGACTACCATAACCGATCGCCCCATGACGGGCAGAGAAAACAGATAACCTTAAATGTAAAAGTACTACAGATACAGGGATAAATCAAGGGATCACTTTGGGATCGGTCCGCTCTTTCCCAGGATGATATGCACCTGCACAGTAAACACCGACAACAATGCCGGTCAACGCTGACAGGCATTTGGTTATCTCTGTTTCAATAGCATCCGGCTGTACGCTTACCCGAAACGGCAGGATGTCCCCATCCTTCACCACATCGTCCTCGCCCGCGAACAGGAGCAGCCCTACGACCCTGACCGTCTTCTCATCGCCATTGTGATCTGTTCCTTGCAGCGAACCACATCTATCGGAGGGGTCCTTTGGAGCAAGTTAGGGCAGCTCGCCCTCTCAGCCACTCGCTCTCCCAACAGCCGAACAACCTGAAAACACTACAATAATCGGCTAAATCCAGGCCCTCGCGAGCGCAATACAACATAGTTTTCCGCCATCTGCAATTTAATGAATAATTTTGCGTGAAGAACGATTTTAATGGTCAAACGTATTAAATAAGGGTACACTATGATCAAATTCCGTGTCTGAGTCCTCTCGGTCCGCGGACAGCGCCTCGACCGGAGGTTGGTGAGGAGGAAACACGCGCCATGACCGCGCTGCGTGATTATAAACCGCTCTTCTACAGCAAGCTCACCGAATCCCACCTCTTCAGCGAGGTCGGCAGGATCATAGCGTCCGAACTGGAACCCGCGGAACTGATCCGGAAGATCATCGCCACCATCGGCAAATCCATCTGCTTCGACAACGCCTCGGTCTATATCGTCAAGAAGGACCTGTCCGGCCTGGACGCGGTCTTTTTTCTCGATCCCGCGCTCAAAAACAGGATGTCCCATGCCATTTTCTTCGACAACGGTGCGCCGGGAGAGATCGCAGCAAACGGTGAGCCGCTCTTTCTGGCCAACAGTTCATCCTATGATACGTTTTTGCATCATCCCGATGAGCCGACAAGACCGGGAAGCTATATGGGCATACCGCTCATGAACGACACCAGCATCGTCGGCGTGATGGGTTTCAGCCACAGCAAGCCTGGTGCGTTCACCGTCGAAGAGTTCGACCTTCTCCGCACCGTTTCCCATACGATCTCAGCGGGCCTTGAAAAGGCCACGCTCTTCATGAAGACGCTCGAGATTGCCCGGTATGACGAACTGACCGGGTTGCTCAACTACCGTGTGCTGCTGGAAAAGCTCGAACAGGAATTCGGCAGACAGGTGCGCACGGGCAGGAATCTCTCGTTTATCATGATCGACATTGACAACTTCAAGCGTGTCAATGACCGCTACGGCCATCTGGAAGGAAGCCGGGCCCTCGCGCAGCTTGGGGCGCTCCTTCGCGACACCTTCAGGACCGGAAGCACGGACGCCTGTTTCCGCTATGGTGGCGAGGAGTTCTCAGTCCTTCTCGCCGAGACCGGTTTTGATCAAACACTGGAGGTAGCCGAGCGGCTGAGAAGGGCGATCGATGAATACCCGTTCACCCTCAAAACAATGCATCCCGACGAGGTCCTTACGGTGAGCCTCGGGGTCTCGACCAAGCAGAAGGACGACAACAAGACAACCCCTCAACTGATCCACGAAGCGGATATGGCTCTCTATAAGTCGAAAACGACGGGCAAGAACCGTGTCACCGGCTTCAGCGCCGGCATGACCATGCCAGGGGTGAACCCTGATGCTCTATGACGTGATCAGCGCAGTACGGCGGCGCACATTACGGCCGACTGCGGCAAGCATCCTGCCTGATGGACCCGGAGCAGCAAGCAGGCAGCGCAAACACAAAAGGCCTGTCATCACTGACAGGCCTTTTGCTATCTCTGTTCCATTATTGATCGACCAGCTACACGTTAAACCGGAACAGCATGATGTCCCCGTCCTTGACGACGTATTCCTTACCTTCCGAGCGGAGCAGTCCGGCCGCCTTCACCGCCTGTTCGGTCTTCAACTTCATCAGGTCGTCGTAGTGGAACACCTCGGCGCGGATGAATCCCTTCTCAAAGTCCGTGTGGATCTTGCCCGCCGCCTGGGGCGCCTTCGTACCCTTGGTGATTGTCCATGCGCGGACTTCGTCCTTACCGGCAGTAAAATACGTAATAAGTCCCAGGAGCTCGTACCCCGCACGGATCATCCGGTCGAGGCCGGACTCCTTGAGCCCCATGCCCGCGAGATATTCCTTACGCTCTTCCAGCGGGAGCTGAGCGATCTCGCCTTCCACCTGGCCGGAGATGACCACGACGCCTGCACCTTCTTCGGCCGCGATCTTTTTCACCGCATCTACGTGGGGATTCGGCTTGTCAACCATGTCTTCTGCCACGTTCGCCACGTAGAGCACCGGCTTGGAGGAAAGCAACGCATAGCTCCGGAGCCATAGCAACTCTTCCTCGGAATGCGCCCCCCGCCGGATGGGTTCGCCTTTCGCCAGCATTTCCTTCAGCCGCCGCATGAACTCTACTTCGTCGGCGGTCTTCTTGTCCGCGGTCTTGACCAGCTTCTCGGCCTTGTACAGCCGCTTCTCGATCGCGTCGAGGTCCGCGAGCATGAGCTCCGCCTCGACCACTTCGATGTCCGCTTGTGGATCAACCTTGTTCGCAACGTGAATTACGTTCGGGTCTTCGAAGCAGCGCACCACATGTGCAATGGCGTCCACTTCGCGGATATTGGCCAGGAATTTGTTCCCGAGCCCCTCGCCCTGGGAAGCGCCCTTGACGAGCCCTGCGATGTCCACGAACTCCATGCTCGTTGGCGTCAATTTCTTCGGCACGTATATATCGGCAAGTTTACCGAGACGTTCGTCGGGCATATCCACCACGCCCACATTGGGGTCGATGGTGGTAAAGGGATAGTTCGACGCCTGCGCGCCGGCCGAGGTCAGCGCGTTGAAGATGGTGGACTTGCCGACGTTCGGCAGGCCGACGATACCGCAGTTGAAACCCATGAATTACTCCTTTATTAACCACGGATGAACACGGTTAACGGCAATGGATCAACACCTGTACTGCGGAGAACGAAGAGGAGATGAACGCCAAATTACAAAAGCTTTTCTCCGTGGCTCCGTGACTCCGTGGTAAATAATTCGGAAATAAAAATACCCGGAGCCGTGAATACGATCCGCTCCGGGCTTGACGTCACGATCACTTTTTGTTGAACGCGTTCATGGCCCTTGTCAGGCCGTCCCGGACGATGGTTTGGACCGCATCGGCCGCCTTCGCCATCGCCTCCGCTGCCGTCTGCTGTTCTCCCGGGAGAAAGGGGCTCAAGACGTAATCCGCGGCGTCGAGACCGGGTGCCGGCCTGCCGACCCCCACGCGGACCCGGATGAACTCCGGGGACCCCAGGTGGTCGATGATCGACCGGAGCCCGTTGTGTCCGCCGTGGCCGCCGCCGATCTTGACCCGCACCGCCCCAAGGGGAAGGTCCAGTTCGTCATGCACCACGATGAGGTCTGCGACCCCGGCCGTCGTGTACCGGAGGGCCGCCCCGGCCGAGCGGCCGCTCTCGTTCATGTAGGTCTGGGGCTTCGCGAGAAGCGCTTCCTCGCCGTCGATCCTGCCCCTGCAGACGACCGCCTGATATTTCTCACCCGATAAATCAAAACGCAGGCGCCTGGCGAGTTCATCGACCGCCATGAAGCCTGCGTTGTGACGGGTACGTTCATACTTTCTGCCCGGGTTGCCGAGCCCAATGACGATCTTCATGCAGGGTCCCCGGTCCTACGCGGCGCAGCTACTTCTTGGGAGCTGCCTCTTTCTTGGGTGCTGCTTCCTTCTTGGGAGCGGCTTCCTTCCCGGCTTCCTTGCCCTTGGCTCCGGCGGCAGGAGCGGCAGCCTCTGCCTCGCCTTCCTTCTTCTTGCCCACGACCTCGGGCTCACCCGCCTCCGCCTCAGCCGGCGCAGCGGCCAGCATCTGCTCGAGCTTCGCCTCGGAGATCGGCGGCTGGATGGTCGCCACGGTGGAATCGCCTTCGGTCAGGATGCGGACGCCCTCGGGCGCCTTGATGTCCCGCACGTGCAGCGACTCGTTCACCTTGAGGTTGGTGATGTTGACCTCGATATTGTCGGGGATATTTGCCGGCAGGCACTCGATCTCGAGCGTCCGCTGTCCATACTGGAAGATGCCGCCTTCCTTCACGCCGATGGAGGAGCCGGTGATGTGCACGGCCACCTGGATCTTCACCTTCTCGTTCATGGCCACTTCCATGAGGTCGAGGTGCATCAACGCGCCGCTGCGCGGGTCAACCTGGTAGTCCTTGATGAGGGCCATGCGCTCGCCGGCTTCCTTCGCCCCTTCGAGCTTGAGGTTGATGAGGGCGTGCTCACCGCCCTCGATATTGAGGATCTTCGTCACGTCCTTGTTCACCATCGAAATGGGCATGGACTTGCCATGGCTGTACAGGACCGCCGGCACCATTTTATCCCGCCGGAGCCCCCGCGCCACACCCTTGCCCGCCTTTTCCCTTACCTGTGCTGTCAATGCCACCCGTTCCATGTTTCCTCCAGTATCTATTGAACAATATGATGATTAACTACCAGTGTAACCACAGATCAACACAGATGAATGCAGTTTGTATAAGCCGGTGTTCTTTGCTTTTTCTCTCTGTGTCTATCTGTGCTCATCTGTGGTTGCTATAGCCGTGCTTTACACGAACAACGAACTGAGCGATGTCTCCTCGTGGATCCGGTTCATCGCCTCGGAAAGGAGCGGAGCGACGGAGAGGACCGTCAGCTTCCTGCACTCCTTCCGTTTGCTGTCCAGGGCGATGGTGTTCGTGACGATGATCTCGTCAAGCGCCGAATCGTTGATCCGCTGGATTGCCGGCCCGGACAGTACTGCGTGGGAGCAGGCCGCCATGACGGTGCCCGCCCCTGCGTTCTTGAGCGCCGCCACACCCTCGGTCAGGGTGCCAGCCGTGTCCACCATGTCGTCAAGGAGGAGGCAGTCATGCCCTTTCACGTCGCCGATGATATGCATCACCTGCGCAACGTTGGCCTTCTCCCGCCGTTTGTCGATGATCGCGAGCGACGCGTTCAGCCGCTTGGCGAAAGCCCGGGTCCGCTCCACGCCGCCCGCGTCGGGTGACACCAGGGTGAGGTCCTTGAACTGTTTGGTGCGCAGATAGTCCAGGAGCACCGACGCGGCGAACAGGTTGTCCACGGGGATGTTGAAGAACCCCTGGATCTGCCCCGCGTGAAGATCGATGGTCAGCACACGGTTCGCCCCGGCGGTCGTGATCAGGTCCGCCACGAGCTTGGCCGTGATCGGCACCCGGGGCTGGACCTTCCGGTCCTGCCGGCTGTACCCGTAATAGGGCAGCACCGCGGTGATCCGGGACGCCGAGGCACGCTTGAGCGCGTCGATCATGATGAGCAGCTCCATCAGGTTCCGGTTCACGGGGGCGGCGGTGGGCTGCACCACGAACACATCGGAGCCGCGCACGTTGTCCAGGATCTGGACATTGATCTCGCCGTCGCTGAAGCGGGTCACATCGGCTTTCGCGAGCGGGATGTTCATCCGTTCGCAGATCTCGCTGGCCAGGCCCGGGTTCGCGTTGCCGGTGAATATCTTGATGCCCTGCTTTGCCTTGATCATCGTTCCCTCTCGACGCGTCCTGCGTCACGGTTGACTCTGAAATGGTTCGGGGACAGGGAGTCGAACCCCGATTCAAGGCTTCAAAGGCCTCTGTCCTACCATTAGACGATCCCCGAGTGCTGCGGAGAAAATATGAAAAGGATAGGCAGGAGGCCTATCCTCTCAGGTCTGATACAGAATCGGCGGATCGCTTGGCAGCGGCGTTACTCCTGGCTGGTCTCGGGTGCGCCCTCCGGCCGCTCCGGCCGTTTGGTCGGGTTCGCCAGTTCGCGCTCATACTCGGCCAGGACCTTTTTTTCTATTATCTGACGCGTCTCGCTGTTCAGCGGATGGGCGATGTCCTTAAATGTTCCGTCCTTCATCTTCCGGCTCGGCATGGCGACAAAGAGACCGGTATTGCCGTTGATAACGCGGAGGTCCCTGATCAGGAACACGCTGTCGATCGTGATGGTGGCATAGGCCTTGAGGCGCTCTTCGTTGGCAACCGGAAATACCCTGACTTCCGTGATCTCCATACGCGCTTCCCCCACAGCTTGATCGTAGGTGCGTGGTCTGACTCCGGGGTCGCCCCGTCAGGGCGCTGGTTCCAGGTGTTCCTTATAAGGCGATCCGGTCAGGGTCTCTGCCGCATAGAGGCGCCACCCTTTCGTATGAAGTGCTTGTGCCGCCGCTCGGCAGGCCGCCTCGGCGTCAAACATGCCGAACACCGTAGGTCCGCTGCCGCTCATGCATGCGCCCAACGCCCCTGCATCGAGCAGGGACCGCTCCATCTCCCCGATGACCGGGTGCGCCGCGGCCGTGACCGCTTCAAGGTCGTTATGGAGCGAACGGGCGATCTGACTGACTTTTAGCCCTGCAATATTAGTACAATCACCTTTTTTTGTCAACCCAAAATTCAGGTTTTTATAGACCCAGGCGGTGGATGTCTCGAATCCAGGATTCACCAGCAAAACCCAGAACTTAGGCGGCGGAGGCAGGGCCGTCAGGAGCTCTCCCCGCCCCTTCGCCAACGCCGTGGGCCCGAAGAGGAAAAAAGGGACATCCATGCCCAGCCGGGTGCCTATTTCCGCGAGTTGTTCCCGTTTAAGATCCGTCCCCAACAGCCGGTTGCAGGCCACAAGCACCGCGGCCGCGTCGCTGCTCCCGCCGCCCAGGCCGGCCGCCACAGGAATGTTCTTCTTTATCTCGATGGCCATGCCGGACGGGCTCCCGGACAGGTCCAGCATCTCCCGGGCCGCACGGTAGGCGATGTTCCCCGGCCCGGCGGGAATGGCCGCGTCGTCGCAACTGACCATGATGCCGCTTTCGGCAAGCTTGACCTTTACCTTATCATAGAGCCCCACGGCCTGCATCACCATCTCGACCTCGTGGTATCCGTCGGGCCTTTTTCCCAGGACCGACAGGCAGAGGTTGATCTTGGCCGGGGTCCGCAGGACCAGTTCGTTCATTTGCCTGCTCCCTCGCCGCCCAGAACGAAGGCGCCGTCCTCGACCGCGACATGCATGTCAACATCCTCATAGGCCACCGTGACGGACATATCCCGGTCGGGGCTGTTTATGAGTATCAACGTCGGATCGGGAAACACCTGGTTCACACCTTCCTTAAGGTAAGCAAAGGCGCTGCGAACAACGAGCCGTTCACCGCGGTACAACTCCAGGGTATCTATCCGCAGATCGCCGTTCGCCCCGCCTTTGGGTTCGATCCTGATCTTCCAGCGTTGATCTTCATGACGGAAATCAACGATGCACCATCCAGCCTGAGCGCAACCCACGGTGGCCTCGGCATTATCAGGAATACCCGGAATGTTCCCGGACAGGATCGAGCAAAGGTCGGCAGGCAGCAGGGGGACGCCGATGATCCGCTCGAGGCCGAACTGCCCGACCTTCATCGGTTCGGGCTCACCGGCCTTCCGGACAAGCACGTCCGTACCGTCCCACACCAGGGCGATCACAGACTCACCCATCGGACCATATCCTTCTATCCGCAGTTTATCGAACCGCTGCTGCAGGATGGCTACGCTCTCATACACGCGCTTCCGTCCCTTGCGCTCCGTCTCCACGCGGGCGACGGCCTTCATGCCCGTGAAGGCCTGGCGCCGCTGCTGCAACACGGCAACAATGGGCCCGGCGGGAACTTCGTGCAGGGGGACTTCCGGTGGGGCGACAAAGCACGCGGACAGGAGCGGGAATACGAGTGCACTGAGGAGAACGCGGGTCTTCACGGCTTCTCTTTTTTCTCTTTTTTCTTTTCTTTCTTGTCTTTTTTCGCAGGCTGGTCCGGCTTCACCACGGTATCAGGATCGCCGAAGCCGGTCTCGCGGTACTTGTTCCGAAGCTTCTGGTTCTTGGGGTCAAGCTCGAGGGAACGGATCCACTGTTCCTTTACCTTGTCCTTCTTTCCAAGCTTCAGGAGGATGTCACCGTAATGCTCGCGCATGACCGGATCGTCGTCGGACTTGCCGATCGCCTTGATCATGGCCTCCAGGGCCTCCTTGTACATCCCCTTCTGGTAATAGACCCAGGCAAGGCTGTCCAGTATATACCCGTTGTCATTCTTGATCAGGAGCGCCCGCTTGATGAGGCTGACGGCCTCGTCAAGATGTTCGCCCGCCTCGGCATAGGTGTAGCCAAGGTAGTTCAGGGCGTCTGCATGATCGGGCTTGAGCTCCAGGGCCTTCTTGAGGGACGCGATCATCTCTTCCCGCTTCCCCTGTTTCTCGAACACCACGGCCAGCGTGAAGTACAGGTCCTCCCGGTCCGGCGCCATCTCGATGCCCTTCTTGAGGACCGCGGCCGCTTCGGGATACTGCTCAAGGTCCATGTGAGCGTTCGAGAGATACAGGTAGAGCTCCGGCTTTCCCGGCTGCTCGTTGACCGCCTTCTTGAGCAGCGGCACGGCATCTTTCACCCGTCCCTGCTGGGAATAGATATAGGCGACCTGGAGAATGGAGTCCGTGTCGTCCGGAGCGAGCTTCAGGACCGCGGCATATTCGGTGAGCGCCTCATCGTACTGTTCCAGGGTGATGAAGACCGTCCCCAGGTACTGATGGATCCTGATGTTCTCCGGCATGGCGAGGGAGGCAATGCGAAACGCTTCGACGGCCTCGGGGTACCTCTGTCGTTCAACGTAGATCAGGCCCATCTTGACGTAGGCGTCATAGTTCTGGGCATCGGCGGCGACCAGTTTCCGGAACTGCTCCAGCGCATCGTCAAGCGAATTCTCCTGGATGTACAGCTGGGCCACGCGCTGACGGAGCTCGGTGTTGTGGGGATTCAGTGCAAGGGACCTCTTGTAGGACTCGATGGCGTCCTTGTGCCTTCCGGTGATCTCATAGACCACGCCCAGCCCCGTATGGGCCGGCTCGAAATCCTCCCGCGTCGAGATCGCCCGTTTGAGCTCCACCACGGCCTCGGGATATAATTTCCGCTCGGTGAAAATGCGGCCCAGGTAGTACGGCGCCATGAGCGAACCGGGATTTTTCTTATCCAGCGCCCGGAACGTCTCGACCGCCTCATCGAAACGCTTCATGGACGCGTAGAGAGAGCCGAGATAGATATAGGCATCCTCCTGCGCGGGATCGAGGACAATGACCTTCTTATACAGTTCGATGGCTTCGTCGAACCTCTTCTTACCGCTGTTGATCCCCGCCAGAAGCATCAGGGTCTCGGTGTTGCCCGGGTCGAGATCCGCCGCCTTCTGCGCGAACAACGCCGCATCATCCGCCTTTCCCCGCCGCAGGAAGAGCGACGCAAGAGCGAGGGCGATATCAGCGGACCGGGGATCCAGCCGGAACGCTGTTTCATATTCCTTCTGGGCGGCATCCAGCGCCCCCTCCTGCTCGAGCATCCCGCCGTTCATGAAATGATAATAGGCGTCGGCCCGGTTCTGCGATTCATCGCTGATGCGGCCAAGAGACACTTCCGGCATCCTTGCTGCCGGAGCAATGCAGGAACCGGCAACGAGCGCCACCAGAGGGATAATAAGGAGTTTTTTCATGATCGTAGTCTAAAGTACGGAGCGGGTTGTGTCAACCCCGATGTTGTGGAGCAGTCAAGGGGGGTCAGCGATCAGGATTACGACCGACGATCGCCGGTCCTTCATCTGACGTCCGTCCTCGATGCTCTGTCCTTCAAGTGCGCCCTGACCTTCTCAAGGCTCGGTTCGATATCGTCTGCGTCGTGGGCCTCGATGGTATAGACCGGCTTCGCGCCGTTCTGCTCGATGAGCTGAAAGAACCTGGTGAAGTCGATGGTGCCCTTGCCCAGGGCCCAGTGGGAATCTTCGGCTCCCTTGTTATCGTGGAGATGCACTTCGACAAGATATTTTCCCAGGCGCTCGAACCACGTCTCCATGGTCACCGTGGAAAAGAGGTTGAAATGGCCGGTATCGAAGCAAAACCCGAAATTCGGGTCTCCGACCCGTTCGATGAGCATGGCAAGCGCCTCCGGGTCCTCGTCAAAGACATTCTCAACGGCCACGCGCATGCCGTCCATCTTCCCGGCGATCTCCATCACGCGAGGCCAGGTTTCCATGCTGTTCTCGAGCCAGAGGTCCTTCTTTCCGGCATAGCGCCACCGGTCGTAGGCCGCATGGAACACCACCGCGCGGGGTTTGAGCACCGAAGCGATGGCAAGGAGCTGCTTGAAGCGTAGCTGCGTCGCGGACCGGACCATGGGATCCACTGCCCCGGGATTCAGGTCCATGAACGGCGCATGCAGCGTCAGGGCGGGGTGCCAATCCAGGTTGTCGAGCAGCACCTCCAGATCGGCACGCTCGAGCTGGCCCAGGACCGACGCGGGCATATAGATCTCGAGATCGTACCGCCTCTTCCGGACAAGGGCAAGATAATCGCGCAGGTGCCCGTAGGGAATATGGATATGGACGGATTCCATCAGGACTCAGCTCTTTGCGGGGCAGGCACCGGATGGACATCCTCCGGCGGGACAGGCAGGAGCGGCGGTCTCCGGCTTCGCTGCGGGTTTCTCCGAATCAGCCGCGCTCTTCCGTTCAGCGGAGGGATAGTCGGATGTGTACCACCCGCCCCCTTTCAGCACGAAAGCCGTCGGTGAGAGGACCTTTCTGACGCCGGTCGCGTTGCATAACGTACATTCGGTCAGCAGGGGATCGCTGAACTTCCGGATCAACTCAAAGCGGCCTCCACAGGAGCCGCACTCATATTCATACACAGGCATGGGTCTGAACCTCCTCAACGGTACGCACTCTATCAGGGTGTGTATATTAAACAAAAGTCGGAAGAAAAACAAGCGGTTTCTGACCTGAACCGCCGCGAACGATAACCTGACAAGTGACAAGCAACCCGGTTTATGCTAAATTAATATACACAGATCGTCATTCAACCAATAAGGGGATCGCTATGCTGACAGGAAAAGAAGACCTGCTTCAGGCACTCGTGGAAGCCTATATCATGGAAAAGGGCACGAAGGAGTTCTATGCCCAGGCCGTGTCAAAGTCGAACGCCGCAGAGGCGAAAAAGAGCTTCGCGGACCTGGCCGCATGGGAAAACAAGCACATGATCTACATCCAGTCCCTCTATCAATCGATCCTCGACGACCGGGAACTGGACGAATTCAGCGCGTTCAGCAAAAAGGCCCCCGCTGCGATCGCCGAGGGGGGAATGCCGGTGAAGGACCTCGAAAAAAGGATCGAGAAATACACGGTCCAGAACGAGGGGGACGCTCTCTCCCTCGCCATCGGGATCGAAGCAAAGGCCTACAATTTTTACAAAGGACTTGCCGCGAAAGCGCGGGACGACCAGGCAAAGGTCATTTTCGAGGAGATGATGGCGCAGGAAACCAAGCATATGGAACAGCTGAACGCCATGAAGAAAAAGGTCGCCGCAAAGTAATCGCTCGCTCCCGGATCCTCCCGGGGCTCACGAACGAACGTTCAACACGCCGGCACGCAGAGTACGCATGCCGGCGTCATCATTTCCATGATATCTTCCTGTACGAAATACATAGCAACATTGGGCCTCGCGTTCATCATTGCCGCGACCTGCGCACTGAGCCTGGCGGAAACGCCGGGCGGGCCGGTCACGGTCTCGTCCGTGTTCGACGGCGACACCATCGTCGTGGTCCTGGACGGACGAGAGCTCACGGTCCGTCTCATCGGCGTCGACACGCCCGAGACCGGAAGGCCGGACACGCCTGTTCAGTTCTATGGCCCCGAGGCTTCGGACTTCACTCGCCGCGCCCTCCTGGGCAAGCAGGTGCGGCTGGAGTTCGAATCTCCCGACCGTCCCGGCGGGGCCATTGACAAGTACGGCAGGACCCTCGCGTATGTCATCACCGCCGAGGGGACCAACTTTAATCTGGAGCTGGTACGGCTTGGCTACGGCAGGGCCTATACGAAGTATCCCTTCCAATACCAGCGTGACTTCGAGAAGGCGGAACGGGCGGCCCGCAGGTCCGGCCTCGGCATATGGGACAAGAACAAGCGGGCAGCGTGGTCGGACCCGGTCCGGCGGGGAACGGTTATCGGTAACAGCAGGTCCCGCATCTATCACCTTCCCGGCCAGGAGGGGTATGACAAAGTGCGGGAAAAGAACCGGATCTATTTCCCGACCGAGGAGGAAGCGCAAAAGGCCGGATACCGGAAGGCGAGGAACTGACGGGCATAAAGACGAACAACGACTAAACGTAATAACATTTTCTCGCAGAGGCGCAGAGTTCGCAGAGAAAAGCCATAAAAAATATTTTGGATTAAAACCAATACTAAAGTTTAATTGATTTAACTCTGCGGCCTCCGCGTGCTCTGCGAGAGATGCCCTTTTTGTTTTGGTTTAGTGTGCGAGGTTCAGGCTTGCGATGAATAGACGAGTTTTTTGCGAAATCAACTACCATGATCGACCTTAAAGAACTCACGCCCGACGAAATAGACCGGCTCTGCGCTCACGAGCTCGGGCAGAAGCCCGGACAGGGCCACCGCGTCGCGATACAGCTCTTCAGGAAGCGAGTGGAAGACCTCGACGCGATGACCGATCTGAACAGGCCGTTCCGGGAACTTCTGAAGGGGCACTGCGCGATCTCACAACTCGCCATCGAGCGAAGCGACGCCGCCGATGACGGGACCACGAAGCTGCTCTACCGGCTGGGTGACGGCAACTCCATTGAAGGGGTCCTCATCCCCGGGCCGGACCGGCTCACCCTCTGCGTTTCGACACAGGTCGGCTGCGCGTCAGGCTGCGGGTTCTGTCTCACGGGCGCGAGTGGACTGATACGGAACCTGACGCCCGGGGAGATGGTGAACCAGTTCTTTGCGGCGGCACGGTTCGCCGGAGAACGACCGGTCACCAACATCGTGCTGATGGGCACGGGCGAACCGCTCGGCAATTATGACGCGGTGAGAAAGTTCATTCAGACGGCGACTGACCGCCGCGGATTGGGGTTCTCGCCGAAGAAAGTGACCCTGTCCACCTGCGGTCTGGCGCCCATGATCGAACGGCTCGCCGATGACACTATTGCGGTGAGCCTCGCGGTGTCCCTGAACGCGACGACCGACGCGATACGGGACCGGATCATGCCGGTGAACAAAGCCTATCCCATCGGCCGGCTTATGGAGGCCGTTCGGTATTACGGGGAGAAGACCGGGCGGTCCGTGACGATAGAATATGTGCTGTTTAAGGGATTTAACGATTCCGACGAAGACGCGGCGAGGCTCGGGGTACTGCTTCAGGGGGTGACGTGCATGATCAACATCCTGATGTTCAACCCATTCCCCGGCAGCGTGTACGAACGGCCTGACGAGGAGCGGGCCTATGCCTTCAGGAACCTGCTGCTCAAGAACGGCCACGTGGCCGTGGTCAGGAACAGCATGGGGCGGGACATCCTCGCCGCCTGCGGCCAACTCCGGGCAGCGGATAAATAAAAAAGGCGGCCCAATGGCCGCCCGAAAGAAGTACTTGCTGTCCGCTCAAGATCAGAACTCCGGCACCTTCCCCCCGGCGTCGTTGATCTCCTTTACCAGATCGGCCCGCCGGATGATGAAGGCGGTCTTGGTCCAGCTCAAAAGATACCGGTCGATCGTGTTCTGAGCCGCTGCGCCGCCTTCGGCAGTATATGCCAGACGCTTGCAGTCCCCGTTCAGACAGACATCCATTTCCAGCTTGCTGGTCCCTGCCGGCGTCACACCGGTAAATACCGTCTCTTTCCAGCGGATCAGGAAAGCATCGCGCTTTCCGTTCTCGTCTATATAGAAGAACCGCCCGTTCCAGTCCCGGTAGCATGACCCCGATTCGCACAGCAGAAAGTTCTGCTTGGAGCGGAAGAGCTTGCCGCCGATGTTCTTGCTGTCGTTGAAGTTCGTTACGCTCTTCGCGTTGGTCTTCGGGGTGACCTTCATGTCAGTGGCCCCGACGTCCTCAACGTTGACACGAATGATGCTCAGATACGCATCGCGCCGCTCATCGCCGGAGCTTTTTTGAGGCTTCGGGACCGCAACGACGATCTTCTTCTGCTCGGGTTTCTTCTTTTCTTCGGTCTTGGTCTGGGAAACGTCCTCCTTCTTTTTCCGCTCTGCTTCAGCCTTGCGTTCCGCCTCGGCCCGCTTCGCCGCCTCTTCCCGGGCGATGTCCCTGAGGTCGACAATGCGGCTCTCTTCGAACCGCGCTTCCAGCATCATGGTCTCATTCGACTTCAGCGTGAACTGGCCGCTCACGGTCTGTCCGCCCTGACGCACGGTTATGAAGTGTTCGCCTGGATTCACGTCCTCGATAAAGATGTCGGCATCGCCCTTGTATTCGTGGTCGATATAGACCCGGCCACCCACCAGTGAACTCCGAACATCGATGTTGCCGGGACCGCCCTTTTCCTGGGCCACGGCAAGCCCTGCCGACAGCACTAACAACACCAACGCAATGACCAGCCCCCGCATTCGCATCAATTCCCCCTGAATGAGCATGAACAATATCGATTTCCACTCAAAATATAGCAGGTAAGAAAAATAAATCAAGGAAGATTCACGTTTTTTTGGCGGGACGATACGGACGCACAAAGTTGCATAGATATGAAATTAACGTTAAAAAACCGGGAAGAACGGTAAGGAAATGGCCTTCCCCCTGCAGAAGCCGTTGTTTTTTCACAACTACATGCGATAACTAGCATGAGTTCCTTCATGCTGCCGCTCCATCGCCGGACAGAAGGCCGTCGGGCAGCACAATACATCGCAGTAAAGACCGGATTAAAGAGCAGACATCACGATCCGCTTCGCAAGCGATCAATGGACTCCTGCATGTCCGGCGGGGGCGGGGCGATGAAGGTGAGCGATGTTCCGGTCACCGGATGGAGCAGGGAAAGCGATTCGGCGTGAAGCATCTGCCTGTCTATGGCGAGCTGTGGAGTGACGCGCCCCAAGCGTTGTCCTATGGAGCCCTCCAGCATCCCGACATGTCTGGACAAGATAACGCTGGGTCAGGCCGCGTCCGCGGAAAAAAAACGCCGGCTGCGAATCGCAGCCGGCGCAATGATTCTCCCCAGGCAGAAGCCGGGATTTATTCAGGGCTGCATGCGACAAGCCCGCATGAGCCCTTCGGGCTTCCGTTATATCACCAGACAGAAGCCTGGCGTCTTTTGCGGCTCAACAACTCCAGAATCATGTCTGACCACGGCTATCCCCTTTCCGACGGTTCACCTAATCGCACGGAAGTGCGGCTTCGCAGCCGCCAACCCGCATGCGGCTTTGCCGCTAAGTTATTGCCGCCAAGGAAAAGCTTGTTCCGGACGTCGTTAGGCTGCCATCCACTTTTATATAGAGCTCACCGGAAGCATTGGTCGTTGCGGGAGAACAGGTCTCCGCGGTCGTACCAGGCTGTTCCGACCGGCATAGTTCCGAAGTGAACGCAGCATCTGAGTAGACGTAAATATTCGCATTATCGGTCAACCCGGCCAGGGTAACGCTATGCATATTGTTTGCAAGCAAGCCGGTCAGTTTTATATACTGCATACCGGTCCCGACCGATCCCGAGTACGATGCCCCACTGACAAGTATCGGATTGGATGGCGCACTCCCGGCCGCAGGCGGCGGGGCTGTACTGCTGTCACCGCATCCGAACAGCGGCAGTATCAACAGCAGCGTTATGATCATCCAAGGTCTTTTCATGTTTTATTCTCCTTTTCTTGATCCAAGTGAGGATCGCGAATACCCTGCCTGTTTGTGATAGCCCCTGACGCATAATTCCCTCGATGCGTTCAGCGGCCAGTCGCGCCACAACGCATGGCTCCCCTGATCCCCGCAAAGCACCCGGCATCTGCCGGCGGTAACTCTCATGCAAGTCCGAGTCCGGAGCCCCAAATAACCGAATGACCAAAGGACCTACTGTCCGGAGCGCACAGGCCACACGTAGCAGAAGCCAGTCTTATTGCTTGCGCTCACGTAGCCGTCGTTCATACCGACGTCCCACGCGCCCGACGTATTACCCGCGTACGTAGTAGACGACCAGTAGTAGCCGGCCTGCGCATTGCTGAAACCCTGGGCATTCAGCCAGATGGCGAGGTTGCCCGATTCCGCGTTTACAAGACTCTCCAGCTCATTAACGTTCGGTAACCGCCAGTCGGTATGGCCGCAGAGCGGTAAACCATCAGCATAGTCCAGCGCCGCCTGCCATGTTCTTGTAGTGGCATCAGGCGTCTTTACCCACATGAGCCCGGTGAGGTTGTCGGTTACGCAGTCAACCTCGGCGGCTGTCCCGGCCGTAAACCTCGGATCCGGCCAGGCAACGCCTCTCTGCAAGCCCCCGTCGTCAATCGTCCCCGTGCCGTAGGATATGAGCTGGCCGGTCCTGGGCACATCAGCCGGGGCCGCATAAACCGGAGCCGCCGCAAATGCCATTGCAACAACAGTGCACAGGATAAATTTCTTCAACATTTTGCTTCCTCCTTTGTTGTTATAATTTTCATGAGCGGCAGGCGTTCTTTAATCCTGCCGAGGTATCGGTCCGTCTCTTTAATAATGACGACGGGTATCTTTTTTCCCCTCACCCCAGCCCTCTCCCATCACGGGGAGAGTGTATAGACCGGGGAGGGGAACCTGAAGGGATGCTCTTTACCCAGCCCTCGCTCTGTCTGCTCAGGGAAACAGCTTCGTCAACTCCATGGACAAAAGAATTGAAGTTCTTAAACGCCTTTACTTCCTTGCAGATTCTCATGCAAACCTTGAGTTCCTCGACAGTGTCCCTGAGCAGCGTAAGTGTAGCGCGCCTGCCCACTCGGAATTCGCCCGGATGATCAGCCGCACAACCTCACGGGACAGGTTCCTCAAGTCCGTGCCGAGGGTATACTTGTGGTACCTCGAAAAACCCCCTGACGATGTTTTCGATGTATATAGCCAGGTCCATCGCCTTTTTATAGATAGGCAAATGCTCATATTGCGCCATGGCAAGTCAAAACCCCCAAATAACCGAATGACCCAATGACCTACTGTCCGGAGCGCACAGGCCACACGTAGCCGACGTTAGTCTTAACGTTTGCGAACACGAGGCCGTCGACCATATTGACGCCCCACGCGCCCGCCGTAACACCCGCGTACGTAGTAGACGACCAGTAGAAACCGGCCTGCACATTGCTGAAACCCTGGGCATTCAGCCAGGTGGCACTGTTTGCCTCACCGTAATTAGCAAGGCTTCGGAGCTCTTTTCTGTTCGGCAGCCGCCAGTCGGTATGGCCGCAGAGCGGTAAACCATCAGCATAGTCCAGCACCGCCTGCCATGAGCTTGTAGTGGCATCAGGCGCCTTTACCCACATGAGCCCGGTGAGGTTGTCCGTTACGCAGTCAACCTCGGCGCCTGTTCCTGCCGTAAACCTCGGGCTCGGCCAGGCAACGCCTCTTTGCAATGCGCCGTCGTCAATCGACCCCGTGCCGTAGGATGTGAGCTGGCCGGTTTTGGGGAGATTGACCGATGTTTGCTGGGGCGTCGGCCCTGGTGCTCCGCCTCCGCCGCCTCCGCAGGCGGCCAGGGTTATTACCATAACAATGCCGAAACTGAACCAAAGCAATTTCTTCATGATACTTCCTCCTTTCACAATTAAGATGCGGACAACCGCTTTCGTTCGAACGTCACGGATCTTCTCCAGGTACAACTGCCCACAACCCGCGGTAAAGTTCTCTCATCGAGTCATACCTCGTCAGTCTCTCTCACTGTTCGTTCTTTATCGCCATCCGAACCGGAACGTCATCCCATACAGGCTGTATTGCGCGAACAGGTTCACGACGACCGGATCATCGCTACTGGGATCTCCGAAGAACCGCCATGCTCCCCGCGTGAACTGCGCTGACGTGATCCGCTGAGACGCGCCGGTCACGGGAATGTCGATGATATTCTCCTCGATTCCGGCGCCGCCGCTGCCGATCGTGCCTGAATAATCGGCCATATAGACCGAGAAGGCGTTGATCTGCTTTTGCAGGATTGTGGCGTCAATCAGTTTCACATATGCCGGCGTTGCAAGCGAGCTGTTCCAGAGATACCATTCGATGTCGATCGCCGTGATCGCGCCGGCCGCTGTCGTCACCTTCAGGGAAGGCACATACGTGATCGGCTGTAATGTCGCGGTCAGCGGATTGGCCGCGGCCATATCGAACGCCGCGAGCTCGGTCCGCGACGTAGTGGTCGAGGGACCGGTCTTGAGGCCCCAGGTCCCGGACGCGATGGGAGGCGCGAGCAGGTCCCGGTCGCCGGTTATGAAGTTATAGAAGAGCTGTGTCGCATCATCCCGCATAAAGATGGCCTGGTCCGGCCACTGAGAGGCGCACTGTCCCGGCATCCGTGACAGATCCAGCTCTCTGTCATTCGATATCGGCCTTGCCGAACCAAAGGTCGTTGTAGTCGTCGTAACGAGATGCACATCAGACGGCGGGGAGAGGGCGATGATCTGCTTCGATGCGGCTGTGTTCGTGCAGACGGAGCTGAAGGACGGCGTTGTCGTGTTGTTCGTAAATATCTGGACCTGGTAACCTTCGGCCGTGAATGCATCGGGAGCGGAGAATGTGTTATTGATGGCCGCGGGGACGCCATACCAGACGAACGACATGTTCATGTTGTAGAAGGTCCCCGTCGCAGCATCGTAGTTCGCATAGATGTTTCTGATGTTCTTCAGGAAGTCGTCGGTCCGGGCAAGCTCCTGGAGCTGGGCAAGGGTATAGTTGAACTTTCCCTGGGTGTCCGCGAGGGTCACGGAGGACAGCGCCTCGACGCCGTTCGCGGTCAGGATCCCCAGGGCGATGCTGCCGTTCGCGTCGAAGATCGGAATGCTGATCATGTTGTTTATCGCGTCGCCCACGGCCACAAAACCGACGATCCGGTCGGCCTTGTTCGGCGCCGCGGTGTCCATCAGCAGGAGGACCCAGCTCACGTCAAAGACGCCGTAGCCGGGGACCGTGATCCGCCTGTCCAGCGTGATACTGAATGTGCCGTTGTTCTTGACCGCCGTGGTCTGCGCAAAGGAGAAGTTCCCTGCGTCGATTGAGCCTGTGCCGGCCATGATCGGGATTGCCATGATCTGGTCGACCGTGGGCGCGACTGCCGCCCAGGCCGTGTCCACCAGCGAAAAGAGCCGCGCGAATTTGCTGAATGACACGTTCGCCGTAGGGAGCGTGTAGCTGAACGATGATATCGTGCCGCTCAACTGGATTTTGGCGGATGGTCCAGCGCTACCGCTTCCCCCTCCGCCGCTGCTGCACGCGGCAAGGACCGCCGCAACCACAAGAATCGCCGATAAATGTATCGTCTTCTTCTTCGTCATCATGACTGCCTCCTTGCGTCATAACGAACCGCAGAAATTAGTTTCCTCCACGAACAGTGATGACTAAATTTAAGTTGCTCTTTAAATCCCCCCCTGCCCATCCTGACGACATATCAACCACGTTCGCCTGGCTCGGACTTGACTTGTTTGTCGTAGAGGTCCAATACACCGGCACTGATACAGGAATGTTCATGAATCCCTGAGCAGGTTCGATCAGCCAGGTCCGTGGATTACTATTTGCGGTATTGGTCAACGTGGCAAGCTCGTTCACATTCGGCAGCCGCCAGTCGGAATGGCCAAGATAGGTCATGGTGTTCAGCGTTACCACGGTGTCAAGGGCTGTCTGCCACGGAACCTTTCCATCGCCCGCTGCCCACTCCTGCGGCCAGACAAGCCCCGTGAGGCTGTCAGTCACCACCGTTCCGGTGCCGCTGCTCGATACAATGAACCGCTGTGTCTTCCAGGCGACGCCTTTCCGCAAAGCGCCGTCGTCGCGCTGTATCGTATTCGTGTCATGGCTCACCGGCTGGCCCGTCCTGGGAAGCGCGCCAACGGCGCTGCCGCCATCGCCCCGTACCGGCCAAACATAATATTCTCCCGCCTTGCCAAAGGTGTCGAGACGACCATCGATCATGTATACAACGAATGCCAGGGAAGCGGAATAGGATGACGATGTCCAGTAGAAACCGGATGGGACGTTCTGGAAGCCCTGCCCGCTCAGCCACGTGGACGAGTCGGTCTGATCGTAATGGATAAGGCTTCGCATCTCGTTCCTGTTCGGCAGACGCCAGTCACTGTAGTGCCCTCCACTCGCGTTTGCCACCTCAATAATATCGAGAGCAGTCTGCCAGAAAACCATGCCGTCTCCAACGGTACCGTCGTTGTCAAGTTCGCTCCCCGGGGTGGCTGCATCATGCGATTGAATGACATTGGCGTCCTTCAGCCACATGAGCCCCGTCAGATTGTCCGTGATCGTGCTGTCGCCATTGTCCGTGAAACGTGGGGATGGCCAGGCGATGCCCTTCTGCAATGCCCCGTCGTCTGCCTTTACCGTGTTGGCGTCGTAGCTCGTGGTCTGACCGGTCTTGGGAATGCTGACCGTTGTCCGTTCCACCGCTGCGCCGCCACCCCCACCTCCGCCGCTGCAGGCAGATAACACGGTTACCATCACAACCACGACAAAGCACACCAACAATACTTTCGTTCTCATAATCCCTCCTATGATATTTCTATCGACCGTTAGTCTCATACTTCAAAAGCGTCACACCGGTGATCGTCCCGTCCGTGAACGTTCCGGCGGATACCAGGTTTCCGTGGCCCTGGTACGCACCGATATTGGGTGTGTAGAGGCAGGTCTCGCCGGACTCGCATAGACCGTTACCGTTGCCCGAGAGCTCGACAGCATTGCGAAGAAACGTGGTCGTCGAGGCATCGGACCAGGTATGCGTTATCGTGTCATTACCCGTAGGCTTACTTAGAACATCGCGTACGACTGTGTCGGTTGAACGAAGGCTCCAATCCCAGATGCGGCACGTTCCTACGCACCGGCCAGTATTGCTATAGTCCGGGAATGCGATGCCATCATTACCCCATGCACGTAAATCGTTGGCAAATGTGGTCCAATCAGTGATATTTGCATATGATTCCGTGCCACTCGCGTTGCTCGCATTCAGCACATCGGTTGATGTTACTTTAGACAGAACAGATCCGGTCAGCGTTACCCCGGTTGTCAAAGCGGCATCTGATGAACCGCTCATTGCGCACGTGCCGTTTGTGATACCGGGATCTACTCCGCCATTTACAACGCAACCTGAAGATCCTACTTTGACTATCCCGGTAAAGGTATTGGTAGAAGAATTCAAGGAATAAATATCCCAACTTCCGTCAGCAGAAGCGATGTTCGCTACGGTATTCCTTGCACCACTCATCAGAACCAATCCATTGCTGCCTTCCCGTATCGACATTATATTCATCAGCAGATTATCTGATGACCGCAGGTCGATACCATCATTCGCATTGAGAGCGACGGCGATGCCGGAAAGCACATTATTGCTTGATCCACCATCCGCGATGTCTATGCCGTTAAAACTGCTTGTAGCAACTATATCCAGAAAAACATTATCGTAGCAGTTGTTGACAAGATAGATTCCTGCCCCGCCATTATTTGACGTTCTGACACCCTTAACAATATTGTTTCTCGAAGCAGCAAGTGCAACCCCTCGGCTGCCATTGTTCGCAGCGGTTATGTGTGCCAGCATGTTTCCATTTGCCCCCACCAGTTCGATAGCGTACTGACCGTTATTGACACCGGATATATTCTTGAGAGTATTGTTGGATGACGCATTAAGCACGACGCCTGCTAAATAGGTACCTGTATCGGCATTATCGGCTTTTACGTTTCTCAGAGACGAATACTTGACAGTATCAAGATACACCCCAAGGTTATTACCAATCGCGTTGATCGTGCCTTCCAGCCAGATGAAGTTAACATTTGAAGCGGAGATAATGGTTTCACCGGCAGCCGCTGCACCCTGTATTGTGACGCCCGGCCTGCTTACCAAAGCGACCTTCGACGCGTCGATCGTATAGGTCCCTGTCATGCTGGTTGTTACCGCATAAACAGTACCTGCGGCCGCAAGTGACCCGCCGCTGATCGCGGTCGTAACCGGATTCGTCCACCACATGGTGGAAGTTTGGGTCGAATAGAGCGTTCCATTATCGTTCACCGTCACCGAGTTCGCCTTCCACGCCGGCGTAGTGAAGTCGATCAAATCAGAGAGGAACTTCCCATCCTTCAGCCCTGTGGAGATCATGCGCACCGTCCCCGTGCTCGCGTCGCAGGTCCAGTCGAAGGCTCCGAGCGCATCGGATGCCGTCAGGCCGGAACAGGACGTCTTGCCCGTCACGGTCACGACTTTGACCTCTCCGCCATGGAGGCAGGCCGTGTCCGTCGCAGCAGTACAGAGCGTATCCATGGCTGTCGTGATCGTCCCACCCTTGACGTAGTCGTTCCAGTTCACACCGTTGTTCGGATAGAGAGCGGTGACCGACGAGAGGGTCACCAGCGTCTCTCCTCCGGTGCTCCCGCCTCCTCCCCCTCCGCCTCCGCCGCAGGAAACGATTACCAGCGATAACGTCGCAAGCGAGATCAATACCACCAACCATATCTTCATTCTCATGACAAGCCTCCTTTTTCGATTATAATCGCTGATTCCATGCATATTCCCTCACCGAATCTCCGTATCACAGGCCATCCCTTTTTTCTGGATCTTCTCACCACGGCCGCCGAGGATGTTCCACAGTTCGTCCGGGCTCCGGAATGATTTTCGTTCCGCGCTGCTCGCCTCCTCGATGGTCCCCACGATGCTGTCGGGGTCGCCTTGCTCGCGCCGGTAGATCCTTACAATGTAATAATCCATGGACGCAACCTCCGGACAAAACACTGCTCCTTGTCTTGCGGGAACGATAGAACAGGGGGTACTACAGAAGGACTACAGATGGACAGGATATTTCGGTAGATTGAGGAAAAATACAGGAATTTATTGTGACGACGGATGAAAAACTCTTCAACTGCCGGTTTTTCTTATCACTTTAGATCAGACAATACTCGGATTCCATGCGGGCCGAGAGCGGCAGTTCGTAGGCGTCAAATACCCGTTTACACTGCAGGTAGACTGACTTTGCCTCTGCCGGCCGGCCCTGTCGCCTGTGACAGGACATTAGCCCAACGTAAAATTGTTCCACCAGTTCGTCGGCACCAAGGCCCCTGCGATAGATCTCCGCGGCTTCGTCCCATTCCCCTCGCTCCTGATGGAACCTGCCTGCCTTCTCCGCGCTCCTCACGAAAAGCTCGCGCAGTTTCTCCCGCAGGGGTATGGCCCAGTGGCCGGACTCGTTGTCGAGGAACGCCCCCTGGTAAAGGGCAAGGGCCCGTTCAAGTGCGGAGCGCGGAGTGTGGAGTACGGATTTTCCCCTCTCCTGAATCCTCTCCCCACCGGGGAGAGGGCTGGGTGAGGGGGCGCTCCGCACTGCTTCATTGAGCATCTTCTCGAACGCCCGCGCATCGGTCCAGGCCAGGCGCTCGTTCAGGCTTACCGCGCCCTCGGCAACTATCACCGCCTCGGGCAGTCCCAAAAGATCACGCAGCCTGGTAACGGTGACGCTCAGGGACTTTTTGCCCGCGTCGCCCTCCGCGTCCGGCCAGAGCGCATCGATGATCCGTTCATCTTTCACGCCCCTGTTGCCCAGGGCGATCAGCAGTTTCAACAGCTCAAGCGGCTTCTGCGGGACCTTGCGGGAAAAGCGGAGCGTGCCGGGCAGGGGCTTGCCGTTCTTCTCGATCCGGAAGCGGCCAAGGGTATAAATCTTCAGAGGCCAGGGCCAGGACTCCGGCGCATGAAGAATGGATTCCGGCGTGATCCTGAGCAGCCGGATCATTTCCGTCGTGTATGTTGTTTCGATTCCCTCTTCCAACGCTCGAGCACAGAGCCGCGACAGGGCCTCGGCCCGCCAGTGGAATGCGGGCGAGAAGTATCCCTGTTTTCTTCCCAGCTCCAGCGCCTGCCTCAGCGCTTTCAATCCAATTTCATCGTCTCCGCTCTCGAACGCCATCTCCGCTTCAAGCAGAGCGATACGGTTCAGGTACCAGCTGCTCCCGAAGCTCTCCGCGGTGTTTCGCGCAAGGCCGAGCTCTTCACTCGCCTGTTTCCGTTCACCGGCAAGGAACAGCGCCGTTGCATGAACATACCGGCACATCAGCTCGGGAAAGGGCGCGCCTGATTCGATGATCAGCATAACGGCCTGCCCCGCGTGGACAACCGCCTCGGAAGTCTTCCCGGTGATCAGGGCGTGCCAGGCAAGATCGTAATGATACTGCGAAGCAAAGTTCCGGCCCATGGATGCCAATGGTTTCAATGCATCGATCAGCGCTCCGGTCCTGTCCCGGTCCCCGATAGTGAACGACACCAGGACCGCCAGGTGCAGTACCGCGGTATCCATGGCCACGATGCCGTTTGATCTCATGGCCTCACGGATGCGCATCAAATCCTGCAGACACGCTTCCTGCGACACCGGCAATACGCTTCTCAGGATGGCCCCGTAGGAATCGGCGATCACCCTGCTGAACAAAGAAACGTCCCGCTTCCTGGCAGTTTCCTCCAGTTGTTCCAAAATCCTTTCTGCTGCCGAGAATTCGCCCAACCAGGTGAGGCTTTGCAGGATCGCGCTGAGCAACCGCGCCTTTACCTCGTGCGTCTGGCTCTTTCTGCTTGCCGCGAGCGCCCGGTCGACCCAGTATTTGATCCGGTCCGAACGCGGCCGCCGGTGTATGAGCCCGCCGAGCGCCGCCTCGGAGACCTGCGCCTCGATCTCGAGGGAGGGAAAGTCCGTGTTTGACTTCAAACGGTTCTCGATCCAGTCGAGCCAGGGATCGAGGCCGGAGAATTCGTTGTATTCGTAAATATAGGTCCGCGTTGCGCCGGCCCATGCGAGCAGGGCGCCGACAGGATCGCCGCGCTGTTCAAAGAGTCTGAAAGCCTTTTCCAGGAACGGCCGTCCATCGGCCGGTCCGTACGGCGACCTGCATGCGCCTGTCCAGTACAGGAGCCATGGGTCGGCTTCGGACATCTCCGCGGGGAGCAACCCGATCCACTGCAGTACAAGCATGCTGCGGCCCTGCTGAGCGAGTACAGGCGCGTGCTTCATGACCAGGTCGGTCATGTTCCGCCAATCTTTGATCTCGATAAAGAGACCTGCCGCCTCCTCCGCCTGGCCTGATTCCTCCAGGAGCGTTGCCGCATGCCGTTGCAAACCGGCGATCTCTTCCTGGTTCAGGGAGTTCTTCATCTGCGTCTGCAGAAATTCCCTGAACAGAGGATGATACTGATAGGTAATGGACGGCGTTTGGCTTTTGTAGGTAAAGTAGTTTCTGCGGTACAATCCCTCCAGGATCGTCCCCGCATCACTGTTTCCGGTGAGACGCTCCGCTATGGCCCGGCTCATCGTCGGCAGCGCTGATGTGTGAACCAGGAAGTCCCTTATCTTCACGTCAGCGTGCGCAAACAGCTCGGTCGCGAAATAGTCGAAGATATGCTCCCGCGGAAGAGCGTCGATCTTCCCGTGATCCATGATACGCGCCTTGGCCGCCCTCGCCATCAGGACAAGGCCTGCCGCCCACCCCTGGGTCCTGTCATACATCCATTCGAGTGTTTTCCTGTCCTGCTTGTCCTTGGAGTGCAGCCCGACGATCGCGCGGGATTCATTGGGACTTAATCGCAGATCGTCCCAGCCGATGACCTTCATGCTGCTTCCCGCGATCAGCCCGCTGAACGCCGGCAATGGTTCGGACCGGCTCAGGCAAATGACGCGCACACCTTCCGGGACGGCCGCGAGACCGCTTGCGAGCACGGAATGAAAGGGAGACTCGGGCGGGACGTCCTGATAGTTGTCGAAGATGATGAAGAATGGGGTCTTGACGCGCGCACAAAGGTCCTCGAAATACCGGCGGCTGAAGGTCGGGACATCCATCAGGTATTCAGGGGTGAGAAGGGGAAGCGGTTTTCGGCGCCTCGGGGCCGCCTTTTTCGCGGCAAGCCCGAGGTAGTAAAAGAAGGAAGCGAGGTCCGCGTCACCCGCGTCTATCTGGTACCACAGACAGGGAAGCTTGCGCGCTTCGATCCAACTCCTGATGAGCGTGGTCTTGCCTGCGCCTGCCGGGGCGGAGACCCAGGTGATCGGCATGCGGTGGCCCTGGTCCAGCAGCTTGAACAGCCTCTTGCGCGGATACACTTCCGGCAAGCGGGGCGCGGTGATCTTGGCGAATGATGGTGTCTCTTTCATGATCTTCTGTTCTACCGTGATCTAATCGACTCAGAAAGCCCTGCCAACACTGACACCGAGATAATGCGCAATGTTTTCGTAGGTCCCTCTCAGCATCCCGTTCTGCGGCGATCGATCGCGGTAGAGAGACACGCTGTAAAAGCCGTCGACCCGGTACGGGGCGGCCGTGTATCCGATCCCGACGCTGATATTGTGCTGGTCCGCGTCCGGGTTACCCGGTTCGAGCGATTGGTCCGGCACCGGCGTATTGATATATGCGTATCCGGCGCGCAGCGCCAGCGTATCGCTTGCCGCATACTCCGCTCCGATCTTGAACTGCCATGAATCTTTCCAGTCAAGGGACGCGGATGAATCAACAAGCACAGGGGGCACCTGCTGATCGATGTGCAGGGCCATGGTCTTGAAACTGGACCAGCGCACCAGCTCCGCATCAGCAGCGACAACCAGTTTCGGTGAAAAGCGGTACGCTGCGCCCAGGCTCCAGATCTCGGGAAAACGGTTCTGCGTCTCGATGGCGGTCTTGTACGAAGGCCCGCTGAACGGCGGCTGGAGCGCAGGTGCGATCTTTTCTATGGTCATGTCGCCCCGGTACTCCACTTTCACGGCGCTCCGGTATGCGGCCCCGATCTTGAGGCGATCTCCCGCGCGGAACATCGCCCCGAGATTATACCCCCACCCGTCCCCATCAGCCTCAACCTCTGATATTGCATCACCAGCGCCGAATAGTGACTGGTCCAACATGCGCTTCATCTTCATGGCCGCGCGCAGATAATCAATTCCCGCGGCGAGAGAGATCGAGTCCGACACGCGCCAGGCAATGGTCGGATTGAGCGATAGCGTGGCGATCGAGCTTTCCACGGATTGGTACCTGGTGAGACCAGTCTCGTCCCACTTCCTTCCGCCGATGCCGAAGGGGGAGTAGAGGCCCAGACCGAGGACAAGATTACTGCCGGCGCTGTCCGTGGTGAAATACAGATGAGGCGGAAAGAAGGTCTGGGATTTTGTGGATTCCGAAGCGCCGGATGTGTTCGAATAGGTCGTGGAGGGATGGACCGCGGTAACGCCGCCGTACAGTTGTGTCCCCTTGAGCTGCGTCAGACCGGCGGGGTTGAACAGAATGGCGGAAGGATCATCGGACAGACCGACAAAGGCAGTGCCCATGCCTGCAGCCCTGGCGCCGTGGACGGGTCCTCCGGCAAATGCCGGCGGCCCGGCGGTAAAGAGCACCGACAGCAGAAGCAGAAAGATCAGAATAGAACAATGATCACCTGATCCGATCTTCCTTCCTCGGAACATAGCGATTCCCCCCGGCGCCATTATAGCAATTCCCAGAAAGGTGTCAATCTTACTTTGGCGGAATTACTTTGGCGGAACTCAAGGCCCCGATGCCTGCCTCAGCTGTTCAATCACCTGAGACATGTCCTGCGGGGGCGGGGCGATGAAGGTGAGCGATGTTCCGGTCACGGGATGGAGCAGGGAAAGCGATTCTGCGTGAAGCATCTGACGGGGTATCTCCATACTGCCAATCTTGGCAACCTTCGCGCCGCCATAGACCCGGTCGCCCAGGACGGGATATCCCAGGTGCGCCATGTGCACGCGGATCTGGTGCGTGCGTCCGGTCTTGATCTCCACCTCGACGAGGGTCGCTTTTTTGAAGCGTTCCTTGACCTTGAAGAGAGAGACGGCCTCGCGCGGAGAGGCTGTGTGGACGCTGATCTTTTTCCGTTCCTTCACATGCCTGCCGATGGCCGCATCGATGGTACCCGAACCCTTCTTGATAACGCCGCTGACCAGCGCGATATACTTCTTCTGCACGACACGGTCCTTGAACTGTTTGGTCAGCGCCTTGAGCGCCTGCTCCGTCCGCGCCACGACCATGACTCCCGAGGTGTCCTTGTCGAGGCGGTGAACGATGCCCGCCCGCTCCCGTTCGCTCCCCGCTCCTTCAGCGGCCCCCTTCCCCGAAGAAGGAAGGCTTCCGTAGTGATAGAGCAGCGCGTTCACGAGCGTGCCGGTATAATTCCCGGGAGCGGGATGGACCACGAGCCCCGGCGGCTTGTTCAGCACCACCATGTGATCGTCCTCGAACACGATATGGAGCGGGATGTTTTCGGGCAGGACCTCGCGGATCTTCCGTTCGGCAAGTTCGAGCGTCACGGTGTCGCCAGCCCTGACCTTGTAGCTGGGCTTTTCGGGTTTCCCGTTGACCAGAGCGAGACCATCTTTGATGAGAGTCTGGATGCGGTTCCGCGAGCTGTACGCCTCGTGATGCTGGATGAACATATCGAGGCGCTTGCCGGTGTGGCTGTCGGTGACGATGAGGGTTTTCTGAGGCATAAGCGATAAAAAACTCAACGCCCGGCTATTAAGTGCGGCGCTTTCCTTCTCAAGTCGGGACATCGGGACTGTCGGGATCGACGAGGATGTCTTGATGCTCGCCAGAACGCGCCATGAGAACGAATGACCCCGAAGTTACGCTCTTTTTTATTTTAACGTGGCTACGAACTCTTCGGGCGTCAGCGCAGTGCCGAGCTTCTTGGCGATCTTAATGAAGTCGTCATCGCGTGATATCAGAGTAACGGGCTCCAGGCCCACGCAAAGAGACAGGTGGATCGCATCGAAAGGATCCAGAGGATGATCGGCTTGGAGGGTATTGGCCTTGAGCAGACTTAATTCATCGGGAATGATGACGTCTATGACCGACGTGATCGAGTTGAGGTCATCTTCTATCTGGCGGGTCGAGAAAGATTTTTTCCTGCGCAAAAGAAACCGGATTTCCAAAAGGGTCGTGAGAGAGATAAGTGCCCTCAGCGCCCCAGCCTCAGCGCGCCGAACGATTTCATGGGGCGCCTTCCAGAGCTCTTTCGCGGATACTGTCTCCACCTCCCGCACCAGCCAGTTGATCACGACATCCGTATCCAGGAGGACTTTTGGAGTATCCATTGTCTATTTTTTCACTTTGCCGTAGGCCGAAGCCCGCTCTTCCCGGACGAACTCCGCGGATGTTTTTCCTTCCGGAACAATACCCGCATACTTACCCAACAGCCCGTCAGAGACGTTCCCTTTCGGCTTCTGTCCTGACTGAACGGTTTTGATGGACATCACGGCATCTTTAAGAGTAGAAAGCATCTGTTTTCACCTCGTTACAATTGTACAATTGCATAGTATCATAGCATGAATGATACCGTCAACTGGTTTATATGAGATGCTTCTCTGACGAGATCGGCGTTGCAACGCTGCAGCAATTTTTCTGATTCGATTTCCTTCTCAAGCCGCCAGTCATCGGGGCCGTCGGAGTCGGCAAGGGTTTTCCGGGGCATGCAATCGGTCCGATAGATCGTGATCTGCGGAGAACTATATACCAGCAGGTCGGGGAGTGCAAGGGGGATCGAGTAGGCGGGGGCCTCGCGGCCCCAGCCTCTCACACCACCGTACGTGCCGTTCGGCATACGGCGGTTCATGCAAGGCTTGTTAAGCGATGATGCTCTGCAAGAAGGCTCATGAGTCCTTGATTATGCAGCCAGTTGGCGGGTACCGCAGCATTTATATGTGACGCTCCGGCATTCCACCATGGCCCTCGACCATTGTAGGCCGAGATACGCGCCCTCGTCTTTTCTATCCCTCGTTCGATCAGCTTCTTGGCTCTGGTGCGCGGCGCTTTCCATTGCCGCCACAGGATCAGGCGCAGCTTTCTCCGTCTCCATTGGTCCAGTTCCTCGAAGGCGTTCTTTACTTGGGATAGCCGGAAGTAGTTCACCCATCCGCGAAGGAACACGGTCAGTTCTCTGGTCACTTGCGGCAGAGAGCGTCCCCGGCCCTTTCGGATGATCTCGCGGATTCGGGCCTTGGCTCTCTTGATGGAGTTATGGGCCACTTTGAGCTTTGGCCGAAGGTGATAGGTCATGGTATATCCCAGGAATTTGCGTTCCCAGGGACGACCTACCGCACTCTTCTCCCTGTTCACCGTTAAGCGCAGCTTCTTTGCAAGATACCGGGTGATGGACCGCATCGCCTGTTCTCCCGCAGCCTTGGACTTGACGTAAATGTTGCAGTCGTCGGCATAGCGGCAGAAACGGCGGCCTCTTCGCTCCAGCTCTTTGTCCAGATCATCCAGCAGGATGTTGGATAGGAGCGGCGAGAGCGGCCCTCCCTGGGGTGTCCCTTCTTCGTGGCTCTGGATAACTCCTTCGATCATAATCCCGGCCTTGAGATAACGGCCGATGAGTCGGAGAAGTCTTTTGTCCTTTACCCGTCTGGCCACCCGTGCCATGAGCACGTCGTGGTTAACTCGGTCAAAGAATTTCTCCAGATCCATATCCACTACAAAGCGATAACCCGCTTCCACGTGGCTGCGGGCTGCCTTGATCGCATCCTGACAGCCGCGTCCGGGACGGAAGCCATAGCTGTTCTCGCTGAAGTGGGGATCGAAGATTGGAGTCAGTATCTGCAAAATGGCTTGTTCGATGAACCGGTCGAGGACGGTGGGGATTCCGAGCGGGCGTGTTCCCTTCCCGTCCGGTTTCGGTATCTCTACCCTCCGAACCGGGGCGGGGATGTACGTCCCGTCCAGCAACTCTTTCCGGATGCACGGCCAGTGCGTTCTAAGGTGGACCGGGAGTTCTTCGACGGTCATGCCGTCCGTTCCCGGAGCTCCTTTGTTCGACTTGACACGCTGCAGGGCAACAATCAGGTTCTCGCGGCGCAATACCTCCTCTAAGAGCTTCGTTGCTTCCGGCTGGGTGTTCTCCTCTGCCGCCGCGGACGTTTGACGCGCTCTCTCCGTACTCTGGCGGGTTCCGCCCGCTGCCCTCCGGGAGTCCTCAGGCATCTCAGCCTTCCTTTGTGCGTCTCCTTCGTTCATCAAGACTTCGGCACCCCTCCGACCTTCCATGTTCGGGCCTTCATCCCGTGCGCGGGACTACTATGCCCTCGGCTGACTTCTGCACGCTCGTCCCACCGTCTCTTGACGATGATAGCCTTACGGCAAGCATGCAGACCTCCCCGGGTATTGCGCACCCACTTTCTCCCCATATACCCGTCGCATCTACAACCGCGCCTTCCGAATGACTATCGGGCTTTGAATGTCTTTGCCTTCTCGCCCAGACGCGGCTGCCTCGTATGCGCTTCGTGTTCCTCGAGCCGGGGATTTGCGTACCGCTTCCTTCAGACCTCGCCTCGCGGCGACAGCCCTTGCGGTTCGGCTAACGGTTCCCGTCATCAGGGTCCGTAGAGGACTTACACCTCCAAGTGAGTGCGCCCTGCCGGGCGCACAAAGAAAAAGGGGCATGCCTCGCGGCATGCCCCACGGCAAATCCTTTTCATGACAGTCTCATTTGCTATTCATATATGAGATACCGGTAGTTGCCATCCGCGACGATCAGCTTGCTGCCATAGATCCACACACCCGCGGGCCCGCTCAGCGTTCTGTTGCTTGCGGTTGCATCGGGGACCCCGTCCTGGTTGTCATCATTCCCAGCACTGTTCGTGAACGTGGACTGGCCGAGGACCACGGCAGCCGCCTGTCCGTTCGTTGTCGGAATCGCGTTCCAGATCAGCACCCGGTTGTTGTCCATATCCGCCACAACTAGCTGCGTGCCGTTCGAATCGATGTAACCCGGATAGTTCAGTTTGCTGTCAGTGGCAGCGCCCGAAGCGGTCGTCATGTTCGGCTGGCCGACCACCACGTCCGCGGGCGTAAAGTTGGCTGTAGGGAACGTGTTCCAGATCAGGATGCGATTGTTGTTCTGGGCGTCTGCGATAATAAGGCGCGTCCCGTCGCTCCAGATGTCATTGGGCTGGGAGAGCGTCCTGGCCGTCGGTGCGAGGTCATCAGCGCCGTTTTGATTGTCATCGTTGGACATGCAGGTCGTGAACGAGTTCTGACCGATGACCAGGTCAGCCGCTTGTCCGTTCGCCGTGGGAATCGTGTTCCAGATGAGGATACGGCTGTTGTCCATGTCGGAGACAATGAGCTTGCCATTGACCACGAACAGGCTGGTCGGACTGTAAAGACGGTTGGCAGCGCATGCGTTCGTATTGACGCCGAAGGCCGTCTGCCCCACGACCACGTCGGCCGCCTGACCGTTCGTTGTGGGGATCGTATTCCAGATCAGCACGCGGTTATTGGACCAGTCGGCGACGAACAGTTTGCCGCTGTCTACTTTCACGGTCCCCGGATAGTTCATCTTCTGCGCGGAAGTCCCTGTAGTCGTTGTCGTAAAGTTCGGCTGGCCGAGCACAAGGTCGGCGCTGGCATTGGTTACGGTCGGCACGCTGTTGAACACCAACACCCGGTTATTGCTGGGATCGGGAAGGAAGAGCTTCGTTCCGGATACGAATGGATTTCCCGAAATGCCGCCGATAGTGTTCGAATCCGCAGTTCCTCCCCGGTTCGGGCTTGTCCCGGAAAAATCCGCTTGCCCGATGACCATGGACGCTGCCTGGAACGTCGTGAGCGAAAGCTGCGGCACACCCCCCCCGCCTCCTACCCCGCCCCCGCCGCCTCCACCGCAACTCAAGCACGCGAACGACAAGACAAGTACGAGCGAACCGATGACTGCACATCTGGCCACTTCTCTTAGCATGAACATGACGGGCACCTCCTCTATATCAGAGTAGAATCATCAATCGCGATCTTGCACGAAAACCAGAAACCTGGTAATGCAGACTGCAATTCCTCATCAGGAAACAAAACGTATTCAATTATAACGTGTAATTCAGGTATGAATCTGGAAGGAATGTCAAAAGGATACGCTCGTTCAGAACGCTTGTAAAGTGAAATTTCCTGGACGGGGAACGAAGCGCAAGAGAGCAAAGTAAAGGGGCATGCATGGCTGCATGCCCCATGAAGATTTCCGCCCGCTTCTCACCGGCCCGCCACGCGTATATGGCAGGCATATGGCACTTCTGCAGAGCTACTCGAGTTCCAGCGTATACGCAACGCCCGGAGAGTTCGAGGGAAATACCGCAAGCGGCGCGGCATGGTCGACACCGATCCTATAGGTCCCCGCAGGCAGCGATTGCACCACGATCCGCTCGTGCTGGTCCGTGCTCGCCGGATTGTCATGCACGCTGTAGCCGCGGAACGTGCTCAGAGCATTGCTCGCATAGCTGAACAAGAACAGGTCCAGGTCCGTATTGGACGGGCTGCCCTCGAAGCTCAGGGTCACCGTTACCGTTTTCGCGGAAACAAGCGTAAAGGTATACCAGTTCTCCACATAGGGCTGATAGCTGTTGACCGTATTGCCCTGGTCGTCAACGACGGTGACATTGATCTGGGTCATGTTCGAGTTTACCAGGCTCGGCTGATAGATCGAACCCATCGCGGGATTGGACGTCGATATGCTTGTCGCGGTTGCTGCGTTATTGATCGACGTGACACCCGTCACGAGCGGATTCGTCTGTCCGTTGCGGGAGGACGCGGTCAACCCGGCGTTGTGCCGCCATGTCGCCCCGGAGCAGAACCCGCCTCCGCAGTCTGAGAATGTGTTGTAGTAATAATAAGCGACCGGGCCGACGTTCGGCCGATAATACTCGTTCTCCGTGTAATTGTACGAGCTGTCGCCGCAGATCGTCCCGACGCCCGGGAAATACTGACACTGGCTCTGGCTCGCAGACCGACCCGCGACGATCGCCGTTCCCGAGATGTAGGTATTGTAGGTACTGATCGTGCCGTTCTGCGCGAGGATCAAGGTACTTCCCGGGAGGGTAGAAAAGAAACCCCCTCCCGGCCACTGGCCCGTCTGAGCGTCAAAGATCGAGGTGAGCGTCGTTCCGTCCGTGGACCCCAATATCTCGTTATTGGTCATGGCGATGTATTTCCAGCGGGGCGAGAAGGACCTGTCGGTGTTCCTGCTCTTCCCGTAGAGCTTCACAGCATAGGCGGTGATCCCCTGGATCGTTGTCGGCGAACCAAGGACCACCCAGAACCTGCCTTTATCATTCGTTGTCGAAGGAGTGCTCCCCTGGGCCCAGCTGTTCTCATAGTAATCCCATCGGTACTCCCAAAAGTTCCCCGTTGCCAGGGAAAAATCAAATCCACTGAACACCGGGCCTGCCGGGGGGGGGCGTGCCACCTCCGCCACCTCCCCCACCACCGCCAGCGGGAGCACCGGCGCCCCCGCCGCCGCCTCCGCAAGTTGCCAGCAGTATGACACCAGCGAACAATAGCACGAATAGGGAAAGGAACCGTATCGTCTTCATGGCAAGGTCCTCCCTTTGCGAAACGCTCCTGCCGTCAATGTGACGGCAGGACAGTGGGCTGAAAAAGGTAAGGATGACGCAGAGGTAGAGATGTGTCTGTGAGACGGAGATGACGCTGCGGAAAGCCTGCGATCCAATGAGCAGAATCCGGAAACCATGGCATGTTCCCTTTGCTCGAAAGACCTGGTGGTGCCGCCCACGGGGGCAAATGCAACTGTCTACTAAAGAATTACCAAGGGGAAGAATAGTACCGACAGGGTCACGCTATAGATAAATGTCATGCCCGTTGTTTAAAGGTGTCAAGGTAATTTTCCCAACATGGACCGGGATGTTCTCGGGCAGAACCTCGCGGATCTTCCGTTCGGGAAGTTCGAGCGTCACCGTGTAACCGGCCCTGACCTTGTAGCTGGGCTTTTCCGGTTTCCCGTTCACCAGGGCGAGACCATCTTTGATAAAAGTTTGGATGCGATTCCGGGAGCTGTACGCCTCGAAGTGAGCGATGAACATGTCGAGGCGCTTGCCCGTGTGGCTGTCGGTGACAATGAGGGTTTTCTGGGGCATAAGAAGGTCGGGCTAATGTTGAGAGCAGTGCCCGGAGGAGAAGTCCTCCGATGCAGAACTATATCCTACCGGGGGAAGGAAGGCAAGAGGGCAAATAAAAGGCCCCCTGCCGAATACCCGGCAGGGGGCCGTGATTATCTTGCGCCTGCTGACGCGTTAGCGCCCGTTCGTCTCGTACTTCATGAGCGTGACGCTGGTGATTGTTCCGTTCGTGAACGTCCCTGCGGACACCAGATTCCCATGGCCCTGATAGGAGCCGATGTTCGGCGCGTAGAGGCAGATGTCGTTCGACTCGCACAGCAGATCGTCATCCCCGACGCTGTCGCCGGATATCTCGATCGCGTTGCGCAGGAACGTGGTCGTCGAGGCATCGGACCAGGTGTGCGTAAGCGTATCTGTGCCCGTGGGAAGGGTAAGCATGCCCTTGATGACCGTATCACCGCTTGTGATGCTTCGGTCCCAGATGGCTCCCAAGCCCGTAGTCCATCGGCCTTGACTGCTGGAAGAGCCTACAACACCATCTTTGCCCCATCCCCTGAAGGCGTTCTCGAATTTCAACCAGTCGTAGGTTGTGGGATCTATCGGGTAGATCACTGCACTGCCGGTATCGCTTGCATTCACGCTGTCGTCGTATACTTTGTCGATAAATGAATCGGCAAGACTAACACCGGTAGTAGCGGTCCCGAAATCGGAACTTCCTTGCTGGATGCATAACCCGTTGTGATCAGCGTCAGAAGCAACATCGGATGGATCAGTGTCATCGTCAAGTCCGGGATTTGTACTTCCGCTGGCTACGAAACAATCCGTGCCACCGTTATTTCCTACCTTGAAAAGCCCGCTGAACTTGTTGCTGTTAGATGAAGCAGCCAGGTAAACCCCCATACTATTGTGCGCTACCGAAATATCCGTAATCCTATTGGTTGAAGCCGTTGCCGAGTACAGCCCAAGGCTATTGTTCGTAGCCGTGGCCCCGGCCAATGTGTTGTTCGACGTTGTGTCGAGGTAGACGCCGTAAGATTCGTTATTCGAGGCAGTTACACCGACGAGGACGTTGGAGGAGGATGTCTGAAGCAAGACGCCGTACACGTTATTTGAGGCTGTGACCCTGGCGAACGTATTATCATTTGACGAGGTAGAGGCGTTAATGCCAGCGCTGTTATTCGACGCCATGATCTCCGAAAACATGTTATGAGAGGAGGAAACAAGAGCGACACCGCCGTTGCTGGTGCTATTCGTGGCGGTGACTGTAGCAATCCTGTTGTATGAGGATCCGGAGAGCATAACGCCGATGGCACAGCTGTTGGCCAGGACACCGGTAAGTGCGTTGTTATTTGAGGCGTTGAACAGAACACCGAAGTTCACGTTCTTTAAGGCCGTGACGTCTAATATGGTATTGCTTGAAGAGGAGTTGAGGTAAACGCCCACATTGCCATTATCGGAAACAGTGATCTCGGAAAGCCTGTTACTGTTCGATGATGAGTTGAGGTATACGCCATGGGCGGTATTATTCGAAGCAGTGATCCTTGTGAGAGTATTGCTCGATGCGGAAACGAGATAGACGCCGTAAGTGGTATTGCTCGATGCCGTGACCAGGTCGAGGGTGTTGTTTGAAGACGCGGAGATCCACACGCCCGGCTGTCCGTTATTCGATGCCGTGATACCCGTGAGGGTGTTGTTGTTGGAGGCAGAATTAAGCGAGATGCCGGTGCTGGCGTGATACGATGACGTTACGTCTGAAAGACTATTGTTCGTGGAAGCCTCCAGAGAAATCCCGCCGCCTGTGGTGCTGTTCGTAGCCGTGACTCCTTTGAGCACTGAGAATCTGACACTGGTAAGACGGACCCCGATCTGGTCTCCTGCCAAATTCACCTTGCCCTCGATCCAGAGGTGGTCTCTGGCGCTGCCAGAGCCGTCCGCCCAGATGATGGTTGCGCTTGTTCCTGGTCCGGCTATCGTCGTACCCGGTTTGCTGACCAGCGCGATCTTCGAGGCGCCGAACGTGTAAGTGCCGCTCATGCTGGTGGTCACCATATAAACCGTACCTGACGTTGGTAATGAACCCCCATCATTGTCAGCGACTACCGGATTGGCCCACCAGTTCGCCGAAGAAGCGGTTGAGTAGAGTGTCCCTCCGTCGTTCACGGTCACTGCATTGGCCTTCCATCCCGGAGTGGTGAAGTCCAACAGGTCCGAAAGGTATTTTCCGTCCTTCAGCCCGGTCGAGATGAACCGAGCCGTGCCGGTGCTGGCGTCACAGGTCCAATCGAAGGCGCTCAAGGCGTCCGTAGCTGTGAGACCGGCGCAGGATGTCTTTCCCGTCACCGTCACCACTCGCTTTTCGCCGCCGTGCATGCAGGCCGTATCGGTCGCCGCGGAGCACAGTGTGTCGGTGGCCGTTGCCACGCTGGCACCCTTGGCGTAATCGTTCCAGTTCGCGCCGTTCACGGGATAGAGCGCGGTCACCGTGGACAGGGAAACTAAGTTCGGCGGTGGCGGCGTCCCCCCTCCTCCTCCTCCTCCGCACGAAAGGACCGCGCCTGCCAATACACCGGTCATGACGATACATGCCAGAACGTTCTTCATGGAAGTTCCCTCCTTTAGAGAGATAGGGGCCTGCACAGGATCACTGACGGGCCGCTTGGGACGGTGAAAAGAATGCAAATAGCGCGCGATCCCTTTTAGATGAGGACCGCTGAGTGAAGGGAAACCGATACATACATTATAGCACCCGATTATTGACGAGGCGGGAAAAGCTCGCGGGCCGGCGCAGATGACTGCACGATGGTGCAAGCGCCTTTATGCAGGCTAGCGAAAACAAGCCGCTACAGAACGATAGCCTGCCGTTCAGAGGAACGCAAGAGGTCAAAGAAAAGGCCCCCTGCCGATGTCAGACAGAGGGCCCTGGCTTCGATCACTTGATCGTGCAGATCATGTCCCGGCCGGCACCTCGTGGTCCTGTTACCGGTACTCGCTCATGAAGATCTGACTGTACGACTGGGGGACCGCTCCGTCCTGCTGTCCCCATACGATGAACGCGTTGCCGTTGTTGCTCAAGGCCACGCCCCCGAGGTTGGCCTCCTGTCCGTCCGGGCTGATGTTGTCGGCAAGGCTCGATGGATGGATCCAAGCGCTGTTCCGGTACTCGCTCTTGTAGATCTGGCTGCAGGGCATGGACGATCCCATGCAGTCGTTGCTGCTGCTTGCGTTGCCCCGCCAGCCGATGATCGCATCGCCCGTCGCGTTCATCCTGACCTGCGGGCTGGAAGCGGTGATCCCTGCCCCCGACGGATTGATGAACTGCGCCGTCGTCGTCGGGTGCGACCAGACGCCGCTCCGGTATTCGCTCTTGAAGATATTGGTACAGGGGGACCACATGGCCGGCCCGGTAGTGCACTGGGAAACGCCGTCGGACTGCGCCCAGGCGATGATGGCGTTCCCGTTGCCGTCCATCGCAACGCTGGGAACGGAGGTCGTCGTATTGTTCGCCGTCGGACTGATATGCTGGGCAGTTGAGGTCGGCGACGTCCAGATGCTGTCTCGATACTCGCTCATGAAGACGGCACTGCAAGGCCCGGCGAATCCCATGAACCCGCAGGCGGTCGAGGTGACGTAATACTGCATCCACGCGATCACCGCGTTGCCCAGGTCATCCATCTCCACTTGCGGCCAGTAGGCGTGCTCGCCCGTCGGGCTGACCCTGCTCGTGAGCGCCGGCACCGCGGCCCAGTTGCCGCCGCGGTACTCCCGTTTGTAGATCTGGGAAAAGGTGGTGCCGAACGTGCCGTCGTTCTGCTCCCAGACGATGATCGCGTTCCCGTTGTTGTCCATGGCTACCTGCGCATTGTACGCGTCCTGGCCCGTCGGACTGAAACGGGTCGTCAGCGCCGGTACCGCGGACCAGTTGCCGCCGCGGTATTCCCGCATATAGATCTGCTGCTTGGAACCGTCGGACTGCTGCCACACGATGATGGCGTTGCCGCTGTTGTCCATTGCAACCCGCGGGGCGGTTGCGCCCGTCGTGCTGTTGTTGTTCACGCGGTCGAGGGACGACGTGGGGTGCGTCCAGACGCCGTTCCGGTATTCGCTCTTGTAGATGCCCAGCTGGTCCTGCACCCATACGATGACCGTATTGCCATTGTCGTCCATGACCGCCTGATGACCGTTCACATGCGCGCCGCCTGGATCGAACCGCTCTGCCGTCGAGGTCGGGTGCGACCAGACACCGTTCCGGAACTCGCTCTTGTAGGCGCGGAAGAAACTGCCGTCGTTCTGCGACCAGACGACAAGCGCGGCGCCGCTTGCGTCCGCGGCGGCCCTGGGGACCATCGCCGTCGAGCCGTCGGGGCTTATGTTGTCGGAAAGGGACGCGGGATGGTGCCAGGCCTTGCCGGGCGCGGGAGCCGCGCCTCCTCCCCCGCTGCTGCAGGAAACAACGATGCTCATCACGAGGCCCACAGTGAACAAATGTCCTAACCTATTCATAATGCCCTCCTTGTGCAGGAAAGCCTGCCGTGCGGCCATTGCGGGATTGCTACTATTTCCTGTCGAAGAGAAGCTGTGCGCGCCCTTCTAAGCGGGCATCGCTGAGAGGGGGGGGGGGGGGAACCCCCGGCTTGATTATAGCACTGGGTTGCCGATAGCGTGGTGATATGCGGGGAGGCGGGAGCAGAAGAAAGCAGTTTATTGCAGCCCGGTCCTGCGCTGATGCAGGCCTTGACGACAATGGGGTGGATGTGGTTGAGGATACACCGTGGTCGGCGAGATGGTCAGGGCTTGGACTTGCTCGGTTTTACCTTGAGCTCAGGCTCGGCCTCAACCTGACTCTTCCGCCCCAGCCGCCAGAGCATGAACAGGGAGACGAAGAACATCCCGAGTGAGACGATCTGCGAAGTGGAGATCGCGCCGCCGAAATAGACGCCCCGCGCCGTGTCGCCGCGAAAGAACTCGACGATGAAGCGCAGGACGGAATAGAGCGCGGGATAGGCCCAGAACACCTGGCCGTCGAACTTCCGGTAGCGGTACAGGGTGAACAGGATGAGAAAGTTCACGAACTCGCCTCCCGCCTCGAACAACTGGGTCGGGTAGAGCGACACGCCGAGCGGCGCCAGGGAATGGGTGTCGGTGAAGACGATGCCCAGGGACGTATGACAAGGCGCGCCGTAGCAGCACCCGGCAAAGAAACATCCGAAACGACCGAACATGTGGCCCAGGGCGATGTAGGGTGCCACGATGTCCGCGGTCTTCCAGACCGGGAGGCCATGCTTCCGCACGTACCAGATGCCCACGGCGACCGCGCCGATCAGCCCGCCGTAGAACACCAGCCCGCCCTTCCAGATGGCGAAGACGTCGAGCCAGTTCCGCTGGAACTCCTGGAGATTGACCAGCACGTAGAAAAGCCGGGACCCGACGATGGCCGCGAGCAGGAGATAGACGCCCATGTCCATGATGCGGTCGGGATCGATGCCTTCCTTCTTCGCCTGACGCGAGGCGAGCCAAATGCTGACCAGGAAACCGATGCCGATCATCAGGCCGTAGAGCCGGATGGGAATGGGCCCGAGCACCCAGCTGCCGAGATCGATCTTTGGTATTTCAAATAGAATGGGATGCATGGATCACCTTGGAGGACACGGTTAAGTCTAATATCACGAACACGAATATCACGTACGAAATATCCTGTATTAATCATCCCCCTCCCTGCGATGGGAGGGGATCAAGGGGAGGGTGAAGCGGTTAACGGTCTATGCACGTCACCCCCACCTAACCTCCCCCATCAAGGGGGAGGGATTCGTGTTATTCGTGATGAAGCCTTTGACGTTCCTCGGCGTCCTCAGCGGTAAGCTGCTTTTTCGGCAACAGCATGTCGATCGCCAGGAGCCCCACGCCGATGGTGATCGCCGAATCAGCAATGTTGAAGGTCGGCCAATGGAACGCACGATAATACCAATCGATGAAATCGACCACTTCGCCAAAACGAATGCGGTCGATAAGGTTCCCCACGGCCCCGCCGCCGATGAGCGACAGCGCGATGAGCGACAGGCGGTCGCGGGTCTGACGGACCAGGGCGACGATCACCGCCAGGGCGACGATCGAGACCGTGATGAAAAAAATGCTCCGCCACACCCCTGGGGCGCCGGCCAGAAATCCGAAGGCGGCGCCGGGGTTCCGGACATAGGTGAGATCGAAAAAACCGGGGATGATCCGCACGCTTTCGTGCAGATTGAACGACCGGACGACCAGTTGTTTCGTGAGCTGGTCCAGAAGGATGATCGCTGCGATGATGGCTGAGAACCAGGCGTATTTGTTTTTCATACGTTAACTCCGCAATCCGCAATCCGAAATCCGCAATTCTTCATGCCAGATTCCCCGCGCATCTTCCGCAGATCTCCGGGTGTTCCTTCACCGCTCCGATGGCCGTGCTGTACATCCAGCATCGGCCGCACTTCCCGCCCTTCGCCTGGCCGGCCGTGATCTTCAGGCCTTTGACCGTGTCGCTGGTGAAGGCGTCGGCAGGTGCCTCGGATTCTTTTGCCAGCTCCGCGGCAGACACGATGAAGATGAAGGGAAGGTCCTTCTCGTACTGTTTCAGGAGCTCATGGAGGCCAGGCTCCGCATAGAGCGTCACGCCCGCGTCAAGGGAATGGCCGATCTTCTTGTCCTTCCTGAGCCCCTCGAGCACCTTCGCGGCCTCGCCGCGCACCGCGAGAAGCTTGTCCCACCGCGCCTCGAGACTATCATCGATATACCGGTCCTCGGCCTTCGGAAAGTCAGAGAGGAACACGCTGGACTGCTTCTTCTCTCCGGGCATATACGCCCAGACCTCGTCTGCCGTGAACGAAAGCACCGGCGCCATGAGCCGCACCAGCGTTGAGAGTATCCGGTGCATGACGGTCTGGCCTGACCGCCGCTCCGGCGATGCGGCCTTCGCCGTGTACAGCCGGTCCTTCAGGATGTCGAGGTAGAAGGCGCTCATGTCCACGGCGCAGAAATTATGGATCGAATGGAACACGATGTGGAACTCGAAATCATCGTAGGCCTTGCCCACCCGCTGCACCAGCCTCTGCAACCGATGCAATGCCCACCGGTCGATCTCGAGGAGCTTGTCGTCGGCAACGGTGTCCTTCGCCGGATCGAAGTCCGAGAGGTTGCCCAGAAAGTACCGGCTGGTATTCCGGATCCTGCGATAGGCCTCGGCGAGGTGCGCCAGGATCTCGGGCGAGATGCGGATGTCGTCGCGGTAGTCGGCGGCCGAGACCCAGAGCCGCAATACTTCCGCCCCGTACTTGTCGATGACCTCCTGGGGCGCCACCACGTTGCCCGAGGACTTGCTCATCTTCTTGCCCGAGCCGTCCACCGTGAAGCCATGGGTCAGCACTGTGCGGTACGGCGACCTGCCCGTGGTGCCGACGGAGGCAAGGAGCGACGACTGGAACCATCCCCGGTGCTGATCGCTCCCTTCGAGGTACAGGTCCGCGGGCCAGGACAGTTCCTTGCGTTCTTTGAGCACGGCCGCCTGGGAGACACCCGAGTCGAACCAGACGTCGAGGATGTCCATCTCCTTCTCGAATTCCTTCTTGCCGCATTTCTTGCATGATGTTCCGGCAGGCATCAGTTCGGCAGGCGACTTGGTGAACCAGATATCGGCGCCTTCCTTCGCGACGATGTCCGCCACATGATCGACGATCTCCTTGTCGAGGAGCAGCGTGTGGCAGTCCTTGCAGGTGAACGCAACGATGGGAACGCCCCATGCCCGCTGGCGCGAGATGCACCAGTCGGGACGGTCCTGGACCATGGAGAGGAACCGGTCCTTGCCCCATCCGGGCACCCAGGTCACGGCGTTCGCGTTCTCTACGACCTTCTTCAGCAGGTCGTTCGTCTTCATGGAGATGAACCACTGCTCCGTGGCCCGGAAGATGACCGGGTGCTTGCACCGCCAGCAGTGGGGATACGAATGCGAAAGTTTTTCCTCCGCAAGGAGCGCGTGTTTCTCCTTGAGCAGACTGATGACGTTCTTGTTCGCCTTGTGCACGTGCTCGCCCGCGAAGACACCGGCCTCCTTGGTGAACCGCGCTTTATGGTCAACGGGAGCATAGACGTCAAGACCGTACTTGAGCCCGGCCTCGTAGTCTTCCTGGCCGTGGCCGGGAGCGGTATGCACGGCGCCAGTGCCCGCCTCTAGGGTCACATGCTCGCCGAGGATCACCAGGGACTCCCGGTCGATGAAGGGATGGCGTGCCTTGAGCCCTTCCAGCGCCTTCCCCTTGAACTTTTCGATGACCGTGTGCGATGTGATCCCGAACTTCTGGAGCGATTGGGCAAGCAGCGCCTCGGCAACGATCAGCACCTCATTGTTCCCGATATCGAAAGCGACATAGTCGAACTGGGGATGGAGCGCGACAGCCAAATTGGATACGAGCGTCCAGGGCGTGGTGGTCCAGATCACGATGCTGACGTTCTTCCCGGTCAGCGACGGGAGCGCTTTCTCCGCGCCGGGCAAAGCGAACTTGACGGAGATGGACGGCGATTCGTGGTCGCCGTATTCCACCTCAGCCTCGGCCAGGGCCGTCTCGCAGGACCCGCACCAGTACACGGGTTTTTTGCCTTTGTAGACGCCGCCGGTGCCCACGAACTTTCCGAGTTCGCGCACGATGGCCGCCTCGTACGCATAGTTCATGGTAAGGTAGGGATCGTCCCAGTCGCCGAACACGCCCAGCCGCTTGAACTCCTCTCGCTGGATGTCGATGAACTTCCCGGCATAGTCGCGGCAGAGCTTCCGGATCTCCGCCTGCGACATCGAATCCTTCTTCGAGCCCAGGCTCTTGAGCACCTGGTGCTCGATGGGGAGGCCGTGGCAGTCCCAGCCGGGAATGTAGGGCGAGGAGAACCCGCACATGGACTTGTACTTGACGATGATGTCCTTCAGGGTCTTGTTCAGCGCGTGGCCGATGTGGATATGGCCGTTGGCGTAGGGCGGTCCGTCATGGAGGATATAGCTCTGCTTGCCCTTGTTCCGTTCCTGGATCAGGCGATAGGTCCCCTGCTCCTGCCACCGGCCGATGGTGCGGGGCTCGAGGTCCTTCAGGTTCGCCTTCATGGGGAAGTCGGTCTTCGGCAGATTGAGGGTCGTCTTATAATCCATAGTTGTCTTTCTTAATCCAGGCGAATCAAAATCACGGGTCTTCTCTCGCAAAGCTCGCAAAGTACGCAGAGGTTCGGCTCAATTCTTTAGGTTCTTCCCCGTGTCCCCGCGTCCCCGTGTCCCCGTGTCAGTTTTCTCAGTCCTCGGCCTCTTCGGCCTTCTTTTTCTTGATAAGCGTGAAATCGCCCTCGCCCTGGTCAAGCATATAGAACTGTCCCGCCTTGGGTCCGCCCTTGGTCTGGGCAAATTGCGTGGGCTCGGTGCCCTTGCGGAACACATCGGGAACGGCGTCGGCCGCGTCTTCCCGGGCGAGCAATCCCGTCTCCGGATCGATCTTCGTCAACACCACCTCGTCGGGCACCGGGAATTCCTCGACCGGCTTGTCCGCCAGGGCCCTGGCCATCACGCCCACCCAGATGGGAAGCGCGGACCGCGCTCCGGTTTCCCTGTCTCCCAGCGATGCGCTGGCGTTGTCGTAGCCCACCCAGACGCCGGTCACGATGCTCGGGCTGTACCCCACGAACCAGGCGTCCACATAGTTGTTGGTGGTCCCCGTCTTGCCGGCCAGCGGCTTGTTCAATCCTTTCGCGCCCCTCCCGGTCCCGTCATCCACCACGCTCTTGAGCAGGCTCGTCACGAGGTAGGCCGTGATCCTGTCCACGGACTCCTGGGGCTGAGGGTCATATCCCTCGAGCACGACGCCCCTGCCGTCGACGATGCTCTTGATCATGATCGGCTCGGACCGGATGCCCTGCGAAGCGAAGGTCGCGTAGGCGGAGGTGAGCTCAAGGGGCGACACGACCGAAGAGCCGAGCGCGGAGGTATAGTCCTCATTGATGGGGCTCGTGATGCCGGCCTTCCGCGCGAAGGTCACGGCCCGGGACAGGCCGATGTCCTCCAGCAACCGCACGGTGACGGCGTTCCGCGACAGGGCCAGTGCCGTCCGCATGCGCATGGGGCCGAGGAACCGTTCGTCGTAATTCGTCGGTTTCCATCCCTTCTTGTCCTGCTCGGTCTGCTCATGGATGACGGGCAGGTCGAAGACGATCGTTGCCGGGGTATACCGGTAGTGGTCACCGTCCTTCGCTTCGAGCGCAGCCCCGTAAATAAAGGGTTTGAAGGCGGAACCGGGCTGGCGTTTGGCGTCCGTCGCGTGGTTGAACCCGCCTTCGACGAAATCATACCCGCCGACCATGGCGCGGACATAGCCGGTGTAGGGCTCGAGGACGACCACGGCCCCTTCCACCAGCGGCGTCTGGTCCAGCAGGAACGAGGCGGTCTGCTTCTTCTTGTCATAGTCCTTGAAGCGGACCTTGACGATGTCGCCGGGCTGAATGATCTCGGACGGGGCCTTGAACTCATCGGGATCGTCCTTGCGCTTCTTGGGCTTGATGAGCGCCCAGGCCATGTCTTCCTTCACGATGTATCCAACCATCCCGCGGCCCTTGACCGTAAGGTAGTAGTCGCCCACGGCGAGCACGTGGGCGTTGAACACCTCGCCCGGCTTCACCACCACCCGGAGCGTGCCCAGCTGGGCCGCGGCGGGCTTCACATCCTTGCGGCCGACGCGGCCGCGGAACCCCTGCCGCTTGTCCAGCGCGCGGAGGCCTTCCTTGAGCGATGCCACCGCGGCGCGCTGCAGGTCGAGGTCTATGGAGAGGTAGACCTTGATGCCGCCGTGGTAGAGCTTCTCCTCGCCGTACTTGTTCAGGATGTATTTGCGGATATGATCGACGATATGCGGGGCCAGTTCCTCCTGGGACCTCAGATTTTCCAGGTTCAGGGGCTGGTTGTAGATCGCAGCGGACTGGGCCTCGTTGAGATAGCCCTCATCCACCATCCGTTTGAGGACCTGGGACTGCCGCAGCTTCGTCAGGTCGATATCGCTGTACGGCGAGTAGACCATGGGCGATTTCGGCAGGCCCGCCAGCAGCGCCGCCTCCGCCTGGTTGACGCTCGCGATGTCCTTGCCGAAATAGGTCTTGGCGGCCATCTGTACGCCGTAGGCGCCGTGCCCGAAGTAGATCTTGTTGAGGTAGAGTTCGAGGATCTCGTCCTTCGAGATCTCCTTTTCGAGCCGCCTGGCCAGGATGATCTCCCGGATCTTCCTGACGAAGCTCCGTTCGGGCGTGAGGAAAACCACCTTGGTAAGCTGCTGGGTGATGGTGCTGCCGCCCTGGCTGATCCGCAGCCGGATGATGTTCTTGAGCGCAGCGCGCAGGATGCCGCGGTAGTCGATGCCCGCGTGCTGGTAAAAACGCGGGTCCTCGGTGGCGAGGATCGCGTTCTTCATGTGCTTCGGGATCTTGGAGAGGGGGACATACACCCCCTTCTCGATCCTGACCTGACCCAGCACCCTGCCGTCCTCGGCATAGATGGTCGTGCCCGGCGACGGTTTGTAGTCCTTGAGCGACTCCACCGTGGGAAGGTTGAAGGACAGGATGATGAAGAGCAGCACGACGAACAGGACCCCCGCGATGAAACAGGCGGCCATCAGCTTCAGCGCCTTCATGAAGGTAAGCGCCTTGAGCCACGGGAACACCCGGCCCTGCCAGAGCGTTTTGAGAAGATCCCAACAGTACGTCCCGAAGGCGCGCACGAGTTCAATGATTCGCTGTTTCATACGATGCGTTGTTCCTGCTTTCTATCGGATAATGATCTGATGCGACCTGAGAAGAGGGGGCAACGCCTGAGATAATAGGCGCTTTTCCTCGAAAAGGTGAAGCGTATAATAACATCGAAACATCGGAAAATCAAACGAAAAGTATGTTCATATCCGGTCGTCGCGACGCCACGATCATGGAAATAAACAACGGCCGGGATTTCTGCTATCATTATCACGACAATGCGGCGATGCTCCGTGCAGCGGGGTCCGGCTGCCATGCCGGCGGGAGAGCAAATGGACAAGGTCTGGGAGATAAAGGACCCTGAAGCATATCTTCAGAAGAAAAAGGCCCCCTCCGGTCCGAGACCCGCCCCGGCCGAGCAGAAAGACCCGGCCAAGGCCTACAACCTCTCGATGTTCTACTGGGGAGGCGGACAGCTGTATAACGACCAGCTCCGAAAGGGCGGTGTCTTCATGGTCCTGATGCTGCTGGTGTTCGGAGCCACGGTCCTGGGGATCATCTACCGGGTCGAGCTGGACCAGTTCCTGCTCGGCCGCGGCATCCCCCGCTCCCGGACCTTTCTGACCGCCGAATTTCTGCTGTTCCTCGTACTCCTGTTCTGGGTCTCGAACGCAGCCGACGCCTACCGGACCGCCGCCCGGTCCAGGAAGATGCGCTTTCCCGGCGTATCCAGCCGCGTCACGCCCTTTCTCGGCTCCCTGCTCGTCCCCGGCTGGGGGCAATTCCTGAACGGACAGCCGGTCAAGGGCAGCATCTTCTCGGTCCTCGCCGTCATCGGGATCTTTTCTCTCCTCTCGGTCGTCCTCACCTTCCTGGCCTGGCCGCGACTCGATGCGGGTGATGCCCGCTTCATCGCGGAAGGGATAAGCGCGGTCTGCCTGCTCCTCGCGCCTCTAGCCCCGCTGCTCTGGACCTTCAGCACCTATGACGCGCTGAAGGTGAGCCACGATGACCTGCTCAAGGAACCTCTCTGGGAGCGGATCAAGGCCGCCTATTACCGCACCAGGACACAGGGCCTGGTGCGCGGGATCATCCCCCAGATAAAGGGAACCTTCATGCTCGTCATCATCCTGGTCGTCCTGATGATCGTGGTCCAATACTGGTTCCCCACCGGCTTCTACACCAAGTGGCTGTCTTCGGTGCAGACGCTGCTCAGGGACCGAGGCATGACCATCGTGCCGGAACTGATCGGAACGGTGCTGGCGTGGATGGCTTGGGCGGGATAACAGCCTGCGTTGGACAGCCGGGGAACAAATGACGAGAGGCCGAACCCATTAGGGTCAAACCCATTAGGGTCAGGTCCTGCGGTGTGACATTACCGTTCACCTCTTGCTATCC